>ENA-OWPP01000767-OWPP01000767.1-human-gut-metagenome-genome-assembly--contig:-NODE-767-length-33910-cov-5.679279_pt1 | contig 33910 bp, 28 predicted proteins | sample MGYA00248265_ERZ651848 | MGnify/ENA primary metagenome ERZ651848 (study PRJEB26924, sample SAMEA4378233) | human gut metagenome | biome: human gut; feature: human-associated habitat; material: faeces...
AGTTTTCATCACCAACCGCACAAACAAATTTTGTACCGCCAGCTTCCAAACTTCCATATAATTTTGTCATGTTGGCTCCTTTTTTATTATGAAAAATATCCTGTATTTATTATAGCATATTTTGTAGTCAATCTTTTTCTCTTCTCTAAAGAAAAAACACACCTTTTTTGAGAAATAAAATTCAAGGACTGGAGATGATAGACCAGTCCTTGAGAACTTATTTTTCGATTAAGCTTTAACTTCGATGATTGCATCACCCTTCGCAACAGATCCAGTTGCAACAGGTGTGACAGAAGCAAAGTCAGCTGTGTTAGTGACAATCACCATAGTTGTGTCTTCAAGACCAGCTGCGGCAATTTTCGCTGCATCAAATGTACCAAGGACATCACCAGCTTTGACTTTATCGCCTTGAGCTACTTTTTGATCAAATCCTTCACCGTTCATTGATACGGTATCAATCCCAACGTGGATCAAGATTTCAGCACCATTAGCTGTCTTCAAACCGTAAGCATGACCAGTTGCGAAAGCAATGGTTACTTCAGCATCTGCTGGTGCATAGACAACACCTTCAGTTGGTTTGATGGCAATTCCTTGTCCCATTGCTCCACTTGAGAAGACAGGATCATTCACATCAGCAAGCGCTACAGCACTACCAACGATAGGAGTTACAATCACTTCATCCGCAAGTGTTGCTTCAACTTCTTCAGAAGCAGCTGCTACTTCTTTGGCTTCTGCTTTTTCAGAAATTTCTGCTGCTGCTACATTTCCTTCAGCCGCAAACACAGCTGCTGCTTTTGTCTTACCATAGAAGTAAGTCAATGCAAAGGCTACCGCAAAGGCAATCACTTCACACAAGAGGTAGAATGGGATGGATGTTGCATTGATTGAAAGGAATCCAAGGAAACCTGCTGATCCAAGGGAAACAGCAACGACTTGGAGAAGACCCGCAAAGAGGGCACCCACAGCTGAACCGATAAGGGCACAGAAGAATGGGAATTTGTATTTCAAGTTAACCCCGAAGAGGGCTGGTTCTGTAATACCAAGAAGGGCTGACACACCTGCAGAAGATGCAAGACCTTTGGTTTTTTCGCTCTTCGTCAAGAACAAGATGGCAAAAGTTGCAGCACCTTGCGCTACGTTGGCCATTGATGCAACAACGAAGATGAAATCTCCATGTCCCGCACCTTTTTGCCAAGCTGAAAGTAATTGTGTTTCGATAGCTGGGAATGATTGGTGAAGACCTGTCATAACGATCAATGAGTAAGTTCCACCAAAGACTGTCATACCGATAAAGCTTGTTGTGTTATACAACCATACAATAGCGTCTGTGATTCCGTTTGATACCAAAAGCATCACTGGACCAACCACAGTAAAGGTAAGGAATCCAGTAATCATCACAGAAAGCAATGGAGTAAAGGTAAAGTCAACAGCTGATGGCAATTTCTTGTGGAAGAATTTTTCCAAATGTGCCAAGATCCAGATCGCTGCTAAGACAGGAATAACTTGGTAGGCATAGTTTGTTTGTGCTACATTGTAGCCAAAGATATCCCAGAATTTAGTAGCCCCACCAAGATCTGGTGTGGTCATGATCATACCGATCGCAGCACCCAAGAAGATGTTTGCTCCAAAACGTTTGGCTGCAGAAATACCAACCAAAATTGGCAAGAACATAAATGGAGCAGCTGACATCAATTGGATCATAGCTGAAAGACCCTTGATAGCTGGGTACATTTCTTCTAATGATTTAGGTCCAAACAAACCAGCTGAAGTCAAGAAGTTCCGAAGAGCCATCAAAAGACCACCTGCAACCAAGGCAGGGATGATTGGAACGAAGATATCAGACAAGAGTTTAATCAAGGCCATCAATGGGTTGAATTTCTTATCTTTTGCAGCGATTTGTTTCAAATCGTCTGTTGATACTTCTTTCAAACCAGTCGCTTTGATCAGCTCTTCATAAACAAAGTTTACATCTCCAGGTCCGATGATCACTTGGTATTGACCATCTGATTTGAAGGTTCCTTTGACATCTGCATTGTTATCAAGTGCAGCTTGATCAACTTTGCTATCGTCTTTCAATACCAAACGTAGACGTGTCGCACAGTGTGCTGCCGCAACAAGGTTATCTTTACCGACTGCTTCGATAACCTCTTTGGCTACTTTATTGTAATCCATAAAGTAAATCTCCTTATTTTTTTGTAATGTAAACGGTTAAATCGTTTCTACGTTTTTAATTGTACCACGTATTGAAAATATGTCAAGCGTTTTGCAGGATTTTTTTGAAACTTTTTTGGACTTTTTGACACCTTTTGACAGCATGAAACTATTTTCATTTCAATACAGGACTAAACTACGGTATTTAGCCCTTTAAAGTTACTCTTGGTTTTCATTTTCTTTCATTTTTTCACAAATTTTCAACTTCTCCTCATTTCTCCAGGGAACCAAATAGATGTCAATCGTTTGACATTTTTTGCCATTTTTTTCATTTATCGCTTGCATTTTTAATAGGAAATCGGTACTATGGAAGTAAGAAAAAATTCGGAGGAATAAAATGGAATGGACAACTGAACGTCGTTACCGACGTTACGAAGACTGGACAACAGAGGAAAAGCAAGCCATCCAAGAAAACATGGCGAAATCTCCTTGGCATACACACTACCATGTAGAGCCAAAGGCTGGTCTCTTAAATGATCCTAACGGTTTTTCCTACTTTGATGGAAAATGGATCTTGTTTTACCAAAATTTCCCATTTGGTGCAGCTCATGGATTGAAATCATGGGTACAAACAGAAAGTGAAGACTTGGTTCATTTCAAAGAAACTGGTGTAACGCTTCTTCCAGACACAGATCTGGATAGCCATGGAGCTTATTCCGGATCAGCCATGCAGTTTGGTGACAAACTATTCTTATTCTACACCGGAAATGTTCGTGATGCAGAATGGGTTCGTCATCCTTACCAAGTCGGTGCTTTGATGGATAAAGACGGCAAGATTGAAAAAATTGACAAAATCTTGATTGATCAACCGGCTGACTCTACGGATCACTTTCGTGACCCACAGATTTTTAATTTCAAGGGTCAACACTACGCTATCGTTGGTGGTCAAGATCTTGAGAAGAAAGGATTCATCCGTCTTTATAAGGCTGTAGATAACGACTATACCAACTGGGTTGCAGTCGGTGACTTGGATTTTGCAAACGATCGGACAGCTTATATGATGGAATGTCCTAACCTAGTCTTTGTTGGAGGCCAACCCGTTCTCCTCTACTGTCCTCAAGGCTTAGATAAATCAGTTCTCGATTATGACAATATCTATCCAAATATGTACAAGATCGGGGCAAGCTTTGATCCAGAAAAGGCCAAAATGGTTGATGTATCTGAACTGCATAATCTCGACTATGGTTTTGAAGCCTATGCCACTCAAGGATTTAATGCACCCGATGGACGCGCTTATGCTGTCAGCTGGCTAGGTCTTCCAGACGTTTCTTATCCAACGGATTCCTATGACTACCAAGGAGCTCTCTCACTGGTCAAAGAATTAACCATCAAAGATGGCAAGCTCTACCAATACCCAGTTGAAGCGATCAAGGACTTGCGCGCTGAGAGTGAGGCATTTGCCAACAAGGCTCAAACCAAGAACTGCTATGAATTGGAAATACAGTTTGAAAAGGATAGTCAGAACGAAATCGTCCTCTTTGCCGATGCAGAAGGAAAGGGCTTAGCTCTCACATTTGATCTGGCTAAGGGATTGGTCACAGTCGATCGTAGCCAGGCTGGTGAGCAATATGCCCAAGAATTCGGTACGAGCCGCAGCTGCACAATCGCTAACCAAGCGACAACCGCTAATATTTTCATTGACAATTCGATTTTTGAAATCTTTATTAATAAAGGAGAAAAAGTATTTTCTGGTCGGGTCTACCCACATGCGGATCAAAATGGAATCTTGATCAAGTCTGGAACCCCTACTGGAACTTACTACGAACTTGATTATGGTCGCAAAGCTAACTGATGTCGCCAAACTCGCCGGTGTCAGCCCTACTACTGTCTCACGGGTTATCAATAAAAAAGGATACCTATCTGAAAAAACGATCCAAAAAGTCCAAGAAGCCATGCGAGAATTGGGCTATAAACCTAACAATGTTGCTCGTAGCCTCCAAGGAAAATCAGCCAAGTTAGTCGGCTTGATCTTTCCCAACATCAGCAATGTTTTCTATGCTGAATTAATCGACAAACTAGAGCACCAACTCTTCAAACACGGCTATAAAACCATCATCTGCAATAGTGAGCACGACTCCGAAAAAGAGCGTGAATACATTGAAATGTTGGAGGCCAACCAGGTAGATGGCATCATTTCAGGAAGTCATAATTTGGGCATTGAAGATTACAACCGGGTAACTGCTCCTATCATTGCTTTTGACCGCAACCTCTCCCCAGAAATTCCAGTTGTCTCTTCTGATAACTATGCTGGTGGAGTCTTAGCAGCAGAAACCCTGGTCAAAAGTGGTGCTAAAAAGATCATCATGATCACTGGTAATGACAACTCCAACTCCCCAACAGGCTTGCGTCATGCGGGGTTTGCATCGGTTCTACCTGAGTCCATGATCATCAATGTTTCTAGTGATTTCTCCCCTATTCGCAAAGAAATGGAAATCAAACAGATCTTAACCCAGCAAAAACCAGATGCTATCTTTGCCTCTGATGATTTGACGGCGATCTTGATCATGAAAGTCGCTAGAGAATTAGATATTCAGATTCCTCAGGATTTGAAAGTGATTGGTTATGATGGAACCCAGTTCATCGAAACCTATACACCTGAACTGACAACCATCCAGCAACCTCTAAAGGATATTGCCGTTCTGATGGTGGACCTACTACTCCAAAAGATCGAAGGAAAAAAAGTAGCGACTACCGGTTATTTCTTGCCCGTTAGTCTCCACTCTGGAAAAAGTGTCTAAAATAACCCCTACAGTTCTATACTGTAGGGGTTGTTATTCGTCAAAAAAAGCTGGGCAAAAACTGTCTAGCCTTTTATATATATTAGAAATAACTGTATGACGCAGTGGTTGATCGGCATCTTTGTTCGCCTTTTAAGCTCCAAAGATGACCTAATCAACTGTGCGGGGGTGGGAAAACGAACTCTTTTAACTAGTTGGAGTTCTTTCCCACTCCCTTTTTACTTATTCTTCTGTCACAAATTGACTGAGGACACCGTTGACAAATCGTGAAGAGGTTTCATCCGAAAAGGCCTTGGCCAATTCCACCGCTTCATTGACTGCGACGATCTGTGGTGTATCAAACTCTGTCATTTCGTAAATTCCCAGACGAAGGATGTTTTTCTCTACCAAGGTCAAGCGCTCAACAGTCCAGCCGGTTTTCAAATGTTGACCGATTTGTTGGTCTAGTTGATCTTTTGACTGATAGACACCTGTCACGAGATTCATGAGAAAGGCAGGAAGATCGACTTCTTTGTCTTCTGCTAGGTCCTTGTCATGTAGATAAGCAAAGCGACAAGCTTCAACAATGTCTCCATCGTATTCCAAGGCCATCAAGGCTTGGAAGGCACGCTCGCGCAAATCTCGACGTGATTCTAATAAAATTTCATCAGTCATTGAGGAAGTCCTCATTAAACAAGTCTTTCAAGTCTGGTTTTGGAGATTTTTCCGTTGCGATACCGACAACGTGAATGTTGACAGCATCCAAGGTTACATCTGCCATATCATAAACTGCAGACTTAACCGCTTTTTGAATGGCTACAGCGACAGATGGTACAGCCACTCCATATTCTAAATAGAGATAGATGTCTACTGAAACTTGACCATCTTCTTCTGTATGAAGGTAGACGCCACGTCCAAGGGAGCGTTTGGATAAGCTATCTGAAACACTCTTGTTTTCAAGCGAATAGACACCCTCTACTTTTGCTGTCGCAATCGCAATAATTTTTTCTAATACACGTGGTGCAATAACGATGTCACCAAATTGTTCAGTTGCCATAGAAGTTCCTTTCTATTTGACACCCTGAGATGTCTCTTATGCACGAGAAACGTAAGTTCCTTCAGTAGTGTTAATGACCAATTTTTGTCCAGCTTCGATGAAGTCAGGAACGTTTACGACCAAACCAGTTTCCATTGTAGCAGGTTTACCAGAACCAGTCACTGTAGCACCTTTGATAGATGGTTGAGTTTCTGCAACAGTCAATTCAACAGTTGTAGGAACTGTTACACCGATCACTTCGCTTCCGTAGAATTGAATTTTTACTTCTGAGTTTTCAAGGATGTAAAGCAATTCTTGTTCTACATTCACAACTGGAATTTCATATTGGTCATATGTTTCAGTGTTCATGAAGTAAGCTGTATCATCCATTTTGTACAAGTATTGAGCTGGAACAGTTTCGATAATTGCTTGTTCAAATTTTTCTTCTGGACGGTAGCTTGTATCAAATGTTGAACCAGTACGGACATCACGCAATTTCATACGCATGATAGTGTTTCCTTTACCTGGTTTGTGGTGGCTAGCTTCCAAAACGCGGATCAATTTTCCGTCAGCTGTTTCAAAAGTCATACCAGCTTTCAATTTACTTGCTTCGATCATGTTTTATTACCTCTTTTTTAAAAATAGATTACTCTTTATTGTAACACACTATTTGATTTTTCTCAAACAGCAATCTTCTCTTTTTGAGAAGAAAGGATTGCTATGGACCGCCCCTGATCCATCCAGATCCAAATTCCCCTTTGCTTCTTTCGTGTTTTGTTATTGTAGTTCCTATACCAAAATGGATAGGGCTCCAAATAAGATGCCTGGGAGAAGAATTACTCTACAATTCATTTCATAGTCTTCTCTTCACATCTCTGTCTAAATAGAAGTTAAGAAAAACGTATACTTTATAGGACAATCAATTCTTTAGGAGCAAGAGTCAAGACTTCACAGCCAGTTTCTGTGATCAAGAGGTCATCTTCGATCCGCACACCAGAGAGGCCTTCGATATAAATACCTGGCTCATCTGTTAAAACCATCCCTGCTTGAATAGCTTCTTTAGACGTTTGGCTGAAGTATGGCTCTTCGTGGATATCTAGCCCAATTCCATGACCGATTCCATGAGTGAAGTATTGGCCATAGCCGGCTGCTTCGATCACATCGCGTGGGATTTTATCAAAATCACGGAAGCCAAGTCCATCTTTAGCCGCAGCAATCAAGGCTTGATTGGCTTTCAAAACGGTTTCGTAAATCTCTCTTTCCTTGTCGCTGACATGTCCTGCATAGATAGTCCGTGTCATATCGCTGACATAGTGATCATACAAGCAACCAAAATCAAGGGTCAAGGCATCTCCTGCTGAAATGACCCGATCACTTGGAGTCGCATGAGGCATGGCAGAGCGTTCACCAGCTGCTGAGATAATATCAAAAGATACACCAGAAGCTCCCAACTCCCGCATTCTAAAGTCGAGGAAAGTCGCTGCTTCCAACTCTGTCGTTTTCCCTACCTTGATATAGTCTAAAATATCATGGAAGGCTTGGTCAGAGATGCTACAAGCTTTTTTAATGGCTACAATCTCCGTTTCATCCTTAATCAAGCGCAATTCCATTACAAAATTCGCTAGGGATTGAAGGCTGATGCCACTGAAAACAGAAGCCATGCGGGCATGGTAGGCCACCGTCACTTCGTCCTCAAAACCAAGTTCTTTGATGCCAAGATCCTTAACGATCTCTGCAGCTGCAGTCAACTCATCGCGGGTTTCCACAATCTCTACAAAGGGGAAACAAGTCGCATGGGCATGGATGGTGTAGCGCGAATCTGTAAAGAGTACCACACGTTCTTCTGTCACCAAAGCAGTCCCGTTTGAGCCCCAGAAATTGGTCAAATAATAAACATTTTTCAAATTGTTAATCAACACCGCTTTGAGGTTTTGAGCTTTCATTTTGTTTCTTAAGTTGCTGATCCGTTGATTCATTGTAGTTTTCCTTTCAAATATTGTCCTGTATAGCTAGCAGGATTTGCTGCTACTTCTTCTGGTGTTCCGGTCGCAATAATGGTTCCACCACCGACACCACCTTCTGGTCCTAAATCGATGATATGGTCTGCTGTCTTAATGACATCCAAATTGTGCTCAATCACAAGGACTGTATTGCCATCATCCACAAATCGCTCTAAGACTTTGATCAAGCGAGAAATGTCTTCGGTATGGAGTCCAGTCGTTGGTTCATCCAAGATATAGAAGGATTTTCCTGTAGAGCGCTTGTGCAATTCAGAAGCCAACTTCATCCGTTGCGCCTCCCCACCTGAAAGAGTGGTCGCTGGTTGCCCCAGCGTTACATAGCCCAAGCCCACATCTTGGATGGTCTTGAGTTTGCGTTCAATTTTTGGAATGTGCTTGAAGAATTCAACTGCCTTATTGACCGTCATATCCAGCACTTCTGCAATATTTTTTTCCTTGTAGTGGACTTCGAGGGTCTCACTATTGTAACGACGTCCATGGCAGACCTCACAAGGGACAAAGACATCTGGCAAGAAGTGCATTTCAATCTTGATGATCCCATCTCCTGAGCAGGCTTCACAACGCCCGCCCTTGACATTGAAACTAAAGCGGCCTTTTTTATAGCCCCGAATTTTGGCTTCATTGGTCTGAGCAAAGAGATCGCGAATGTCATCGAAGACGCCTGTATAGGTCGCTGGATTGGAACGAGGAGTCCGACCAATCGGGCTTTGATCAATGTCGATCAAGCGATCGATATGCTCAATCCCCTGAATCGTCTTGTATTTCCCTGGTTTTTCCGAATTGCGGTTGAGCTTTTGAGCGATGGCTTTTTTCAAGATGCCATTGATCAAGGTCGATTTTCCAGAACCGGAAACTCCAGTGACTGCGATGAATTTGCCCAGAGGAAAGCGCGCTGTGATATCTTGTAAGTTGTTCTCACTGGCCCCTGTAATTTCAATAGAACGGCCATTCCCTGAACGGCGTTCTGTCGGAACCGGAATCTTGCGCTTGCCGGACAAGTACTGGCCAGTGATAGATTTACTGTTGTGCGCTACCTGCTTTGGAGTCCCTGCTGCAACGATCTCTCCCCCAAAGACACCCGCACCTGGGCCGACGTCGATCAGGTAGTCTGCTTCTCTCATGGTATCTTCATCATGTTCGACGACGATCAAGGTGTTGCCTAAATCGCGCATTTTCTTGAGACTGGCAATCAGTCGGTCATTGTCCCTTTGATGGAGGCCAATAGACGGCTCATCCAAGATGTAAAGGACACCAGAGAGGTTGGAACCGATCTGGGTTGCCAAGCGAATGCGCTGGCTTTCTCCACCTGATAAGGTCCCAGCCGATCGTGACAGGGTCAAGTAATTGAGTCCCACATTGTTTAAGAAGGTCAAGCGATCCTTAATCTCTTTTAGGATCGGTCTTGCAATCGTAGCTTCATTGTCCGTTAAAACCAACTGATCCACAGCTTTTAAGTGGTCCGCAATTGATAGATCTGACACTTCCCCGATATGCATCCCTTTTTCTCCTCCGACACGAACAGAGAGAGCTTGGTCATTGAGACGGTAGCCATGGCAGGTCGCACAGGTCAATTCGTTCATATAAGAGCGCATTTGGTTGCGGGTGAAATCACTATTGGTCTCACGGAAACGACGGTGAATGTTGTTTACGACCCCTTCAAAAGGAATTTCGATATCCCGAACCCCACCAAACTCATTTTCATAGTGGAAGTGGAATTCCTTCCCGTTTGACCCATAGAGGACCAAGTCCTTTTCTTCTTGAGAAAGATCGGAAAACGGCTGGTCCATATCAACGCCAAAATGGATCATGGCCTGCTCCAACATCTGTGGATAGTAGTTGGAAGAGATCGGATTCCAAGGAGCAAGTGCTCCTTCGCGAAGGGTTAAGCGATCATCTGGCACCACCAAATCCAAGTCCACCTCTAGCTTAATGCCCAGCCCATCACAGTCTGGACAAGATCCGAAAGGCGCATTGAAAGAAAAGAGGCGGGGCTCTAATTCAGGAACGGTAAAGCCACAGACTGGGCAAGCATAATGCTCAGAAAAGAGTAGCTCCTTGCCATCCATGGTATCAATCACCACATAACCATCCGCAATCCGAAGGGCTGCTTCAATCGAATCAAAGAGCCGCGAGCGAATGCCCTCTTTGATCACGATTCGGTCCACAACCACTTCAATCGTGTGCTGCTTGCTTTTAGATAGTTCTGGAACCTCTGTCACATCATAGATCTCACCATCGACCCGCACCCGGACATAGCCGTCTTTTTGCACCTTTTCAATGATATTCTTGTGCTGGCCTTTTTTCTTCCGAATAATAGGAGCTAGAATTTGCAGGCGTTGGCGCTCTGGTAATTCCAAGACTTGATCGACAATTTGCTCAACCGAAGAAGCTGTAATCGCTCCATGCCCATTGATACAATAAGGCGTCCCTACACGCGCATAGAGCAAGCGCAGGTAGTCATTGATCTCTGTTGCCGTCCCTACTGTAGAACGGGGGTTTTTACTGGTCGTTTTTTGGTCGATGGAAATAGCTGGACTCAAGCCGTCAATGGAGTCCACATCTGGTTTTTCCATATTTCCCAAGAACTGCCGGGCATAGGCCGATAAGCTCTCCACATAGCGGCGCTGGCCTTCTGCATAGAGGGTATCAAAGGCCAGACTGGACTTTCCAGATCCAGACAAACCCGTCACCACGACCAATTTGTCCCGTGGAATTTCCACGTCTATATTTTTTAAATTATGGGCGCGTGCCCCATGAATGACAATTTTATCTTGCATGTTCTTACTCTAATCACCTTTTTGTTAACCTCCATTATAACAAATTTTTTAGTATTCTTTTATCCAAAACCGTCCTTTTTCTGATATAATGTTAAGGTGTAAAAAAACAAGGGGAGGCACCATGAAACAGGTCTTTTTATCGACAACGACTGAATTTAAGGAAATAGAGACGCTGGAACCCGGTAGCTGGATCAACCTTGTTAACCCTTCTCAAAGTGAATCGATGGAAATCGCCTCTGCTTTTAATATCGATATTGCAGACTTACGGGCTCCACTCGATGCGGAAGAAATGTCCCGTATGACCATCGAAGATGAGTATACCTTGATTATCGTCGACGTTCCCATCAAGGAAGAGCGGAACAATCAGACCTACTATGTCACCATCCCTTTGGGAATCATCCTAACAGAAGAGGCTATCATCACGACTTGCTTGGAGAAATTGCCGCTTCTCGATATCTTTATCAACCGACGCTTGCGGAATTTCTATACCTTTATGCGGTCACGCTTTATCTTTCAGATCCTCTATCGCAACGCTGAACTCTACTTGTCTGCGCTTCGTACCTTGGATCGCAAAAGCGAGCAGATTGAAAGTCAACTCCACAAATCAACGCGTAATGAAGAGCTGATTGAGTTGATGGAGTTGGAAAAAACCATCGTCTACTTTAAGGCCTCACTGAAAACCAATGAGCGCGTGATCAAGAAATTGACCAGTGCTACTAGTAACATCAAGAAATACCTAGAAGACGAGGATCTGTTGGAAGATACCTTGATCGAAACCCAGCAGGCCATCGAGATGGCAGATATTTATGGAAATATCCTACACTCCATGACCGATACCTTCGCATCGATCATCTCCAACAACCAGAACAACATCATGAAGACCCTAGCCCTCGTCACCATTGTCATGTCCATTCCGACCATGATCTTTTCGGCCTACGGGATGAACTTCAAGGACAATGAGCTTCCACTCAATGGCGAACCCCATGCCTTCTGGCTGATTATTTTCATCGCCTTTGCCCTGACTGGGTCTCTCGTCGTCTACCTCATCCATAAAAAATGGTTCTAACACCTACTAATAACACTAAGGAGTATTTATGTCTCAATTTGATCTGAATCAACTCAGCAAGAAAAACCAAGAATTTATCCGCATCGCCAAACACCAATTGCTTGAAAACGGGAAATCAGAGGAAGAAGCAGAAAGCCTCATCCAAGAAATCCTTCCAGCTATCCATGAAAACCAAGGAAAAGGGATTCCGGCACGGACTCTTTTTGGAGCTCCAACTGTTTGGGCGAATTCTTTCAGCGAGAAAGAACGCTATGAAAAAGAGCATCCGAAATTAAACGATGCTCCCTCTCTTATGATTTTGGATTCCTTCCTCTTTATCTTTGGTGTCTTTGCTGCGATTAGCGCCTTTATGAACTTGGTCGCACCGCGTCGTACTGGCTATGGGTTGATCACCTTGATCCTTGGAAGTTTGACAGGGGCTCTGCTCTTGTATCTCATGTACTACTTCTTCTATCAGTATATGGATGGCACAAAAGATCGCAGTGAGCGTCCCTCTCTTTGGAAATCCATGCCGATTCTTGTTGGAGTCATGTTCCTTTGGGTCATTGTCTTATCCTTTACTTCCTTACTCCCACAGGTTCTCAACCCAACTATTCCAGATGTCCTCGCCATCGTTTTAGGAGCTTTAGCACTTGTCCTTCGCTTCTATCTCAAGAAACGCTTTAATATTAAAAGTTCGAGCACAGCACCTGCAACTCGACGCTAAAAAGAAACAGATGAAGTTTAAACTACACCTCAAAAGTTAGACAGAAAAATCTAATTTTTGGGGTGTTTTTATTATGAGATTGACTTATGAGAATAACGTTTAGCTCTATGAAACTAGAAAACAAGGATATGTAAAACAACTCTCAAAAAAATTTTGGATAAACCTTTCTAATCTATGGCAAATGGTCAAATTGACGGATCGTTATGGAATAAAGATTGTCATAAAAGAAAAGAAACATTACTATTCTCCTGATTATGGGGGATAAAAAAACTCACCGCTGTTTATCCAGCGGTGAATCATTCATCCTATCTAACCTTAAGAAAATCTAAAAATCTAGAGAATAATAATGCTGACCTCCCCATAGGTTAACAGCTCCCCACGGAGAGTTTACTCCTACACCAATTATCACAGATCCGTTGGCTCGCTGACCATAAGGAATATGTGATTTCCATGTATAACGATTACTTATTGTATTTGGCCATTATGCCAATCACTTTATCTATTCTTACGAATAGCATCAACAATAGGCTGTTTTCCTGTCATATAGATAGGAATGAGCCCACTCATCATTAATACAGCAAATGTAAGGAAAACTAATGAAATTATAGAAGTTAGATAGAAATGAATGATATCAACTACTTCTAATTGAAACATTTGAATAGCTAATATAGTTAGTATTAAAAGCAGAATACTTGATAAAGTAATTATTTTCTTTCCATAATTAAATAACTCGAGAATAAATAATCTAAAAACATGTTTTGTACTGTATCCCATAGCCTTTAATACGCCAACTTCGTATTTTCTCGTTCTATTTATTAAAAAGAAGACAAAAGATAAGATTGCAACTACAAGCAAAAGCATGACAATCGAAATAATTAGCAAAAAGTTTTTTATGTAGTTTAAACCTTTATTAAATTCTTTATAATTCTCAAAAGACGAAACAATCGAAAATTTATCCGAAATTTTTTTAATACGATTAATTTCTTGAGGGACATCTTTGCTATCCTTTACAGTAACATGTACTGCACTTGGTGCCCATTCTTTTACAAGGAGATCATCAATTGTTTCTCTCTGTTTGCTTTCTGCACCTATATATTTGCTCTGTATTTTCAGCATCTCATCACTCGTCATGAATAAGGTGTTATCATTTACAGAATAGCTAAACGGATACTCTTCTTTTACGATCCCAAGTATTTTAAATGTTTCTTCCTCTTTCACATATAGGTCTCCGTCAGATTTATAATAAGTTCCTTCTTTATCTATATGAGATTCATAAATATTAATGGGGACATAATATGTAAGTGTCATCTCCGACCCAGCTACAATGTCTTCTAATTTTTGTTCTTTGATAAATGATTCTGAAACAAATATTCCCCTATTCGTAGTCCTATCAAAGTACTTTATCTGTCTCTGAGTCGTATTCGTATCAAATAACGGTTGCACACTGTAATTCTTGGATAAATGAATATTCTTACCATTAATAGACAAACTTGGTGAAAAATCTCGACTAATTTTTAAATAGTTTTCAGCATTTTCGAAAGTTATTCCCATACTAGGAAATTCAATATATGGTTCCAATTTGTACACATTACTGCTATCAGAAATTTGATGTATTTCCTTATTTGATATTGATTGGAAATCATCAATTACCTTACTTGTTCCAAGTCCTATGGAATCATTAATAACCAAGAAACCATTTTCTAATGAATTACTAATTAATCTCTGATACTTAGAAGAAAATAATGATTGAATATTTATAGAACCAACTGCAAGAGAAACTGTGAAGGAAATTAATATTAATAAAAGTACAGGTAAAGGAGGTACCTTCCTTTTCTTTTGGATCTTCAATCTAATATTTTTCTTTAACTTACTAGCATGCCACTCTTCTTGAAAATTACACTCTATGTCTTCTTTCATTCCAATTAATTTTTTGTCTTCGAAATGTAGCTTTATATCTCCTTTGTTAATAACATATTCATCGTGTGAAACTACAATAACGATTTTATTATATTTATTTGCTAGTTTTAACAGTAAAGATGAGACAATTTCTCTATTTTCAGAATCCAAAGAATTTGTAGGTTCATCTGCTAATATAATATTCTTATCTGTTACCATTCCTCTAGCAATAGCAACACGTTGTTCTTCTCCTCCTGATAAATCCTCTGGATATACATCCTTCAATTCTAGAATCCCTAATTCACTTAGAATATCATCTATTTTCTTTTCTACTTCTTTTGCCGATAAATTGAAAAAATCTAGCGAAATTTTCAAATTATCATACACAGTCAAGTCTTTTATTAGATTATGATTTTGAAATATAAAAGCAATATTTTGTGCAATAAAGGATGAAACAATCTTCTTGTCACTCGTATCAATTTTGGAGCCGTCGTAAATATAAGTTACTTTAGGGTCATACTCAGAAATCAGCCCAATTTTATTCAGCAACGAAGTTTTTCCAACTCCTGATTTTCCATAAATTGTATATAATTTTCCCTTTTCGAACTTTAGAGATGTTGGTAGCAATAGTGTTTTCTTGCCATACTTAATGGACAAGTTATGAATTTCAAACATAAACAGCCACCTCCATTTGAGAACGCTTACCCTCAAGGTTATTATAGCTCTTTTTTCAAGCTATATCAATTTAAATGAGTAAAATACTTTTATATCAAATAAAATTAAACCTCTAGTTGATATCTCTATCTAGAAAATTGACTTTCAACATCAACTATAGTTAAAAGACAAACAAAAAAACCTACCCAAAGGCAGGTCTGACAAATTAATCTTGTTCTATAATTTCTGTGGTTGGTAAAAGCACTGCAATAATTATAGAGCATTATTTTACTGCATATCATTGTTCAACCTTTTTGAAAAATAGAGGACTAAGTCATCATTGTTTTCACAAGAACTGTAAGGGGCCAAGGGGTGATCACTAAACCAAACCCCAGATCCATCTGGGATATAGCCCCGTTTGACATACAGTCTTTGAGCTGGGCCATAACCCGAGTGTAAACCAACCCCTAAAGTAACAATCTCTGATAGTAGCCAGACTCTTTTTTCTGCCTCCTCTAAGAGTTGATTCCCAATCCCTCGATTTCTAAATGGTTCAAAAACATTAAAATCAGATAGTTCAGGATAGACTCCCACGAAAGGGCCGTGCTTGGCAGCAGGCAATATAGTGATATAACCTGCCACAAATCCATCCGACTCAGCTACTAATACGTCCCTTTCTCCATTCTCCTGATCCTGAAAATAGCTGGTCAAGATATCCTTTCTACCCGGCCACCCTTGGTGGACAAAGGCTTGAGAGATGTGCTCAATATCTGCCTTTATCATCCTCCTGATGATTACACCTTCCTTCATAGTTCCCTCCTTGATACATTTCTTCCCACATTATAACACGATTAGAGCTAGGGAAAGGTCAAAGAGGTCCACAGGACCTCAACTCGCTCTTACATTTCCAAGCTCGTGAAAAAGAGGTCCACAGGACCTGAAAAAAAGACCCGTAAGGGTCTTTTCTTTAATCTTCGTTTACGAAAGGCATCAAAGCCATTACGCGAGCGCGTTTGATAGCTGTTGTTACTTTACGTTGGTTCTTCGCTGAAGTTCCAGTTACACGACGAGGAAGGATTTTCCCACGTTCTGAAACGAAACGGCTAAGAAGCTCAGTATCTTTGTAATCAACATATTCGATTTTGTTAGCTGCGATGTAATCAACTTTTTTACGGCGTTTGAATCCGCCACGACGTTGTTGAGCCATGTTTAATTCTCCTTTATAGTTTTAATTCGTTAAACCCATTCTTAGAATGGAAGATCGTCGTCTGAGATATCCATTGGATTGGCTCCAAATGGATTTTCTTCACGACCAAAGTTTGGCGCTGCATTGCTTGGTTCAGATCCACCAAAGCTTGGGGTTGCATTTCCAGCAAAACCACCGTTGCCTGATGAATAGCCACCACCTGCATGCCCTTCGCGTGCTGCACGGCTTTCCAATAGTTGGAAGCTGTCTGCTACGACTTCAGTGACATAAACACGTTGACCTTGCTGGTTTTCGTAATTACGTGTTTGAATGCGACCGGTAATCCCAATCAAAGCACCTTTCTTAGCCCAGTTGGCTAAGTTTTCTGCTTGCTGACGCCAGATCACACAGTTGATGAAATCGGCTTCGCGCTCTCCATTTTGACTCTTGAAGTTGCGGTTGACAGCTAGGCTGAAAGTAGCAACTGCTTGATTGCTTGGAGTGTAGCGAAGTTCAGCATCACGGGTCATACGACCGACAAGTACAACATTGTTAATCATAAGTCACCTCTGATGATTTCTTACGCGTCAACTTTTACGATCATGTGACGAAGAATGTCACCGTTGATTTTTGAAAGACGGTCGAACTCGTTAAGAGCTACATCGTCGTTTGCTTCAACGTTAACAACGTGGTAAAGTCCTTCACGGAAATCTTGGATTTCGTATGCAAGACGACGTTTTTCCCAATCTTTTGATTCAACAACAGTTGCACCGTTGTCAGTCAAGATAGAATCGAAACGTGCTACCAAAGCGTTTTTAGCTTCTTCTTCAATGTTTGGACGAATAATATAAAGAATTTCGTATTTAGCCATTGATAATGTTCCTCCTTTTGGACTAATGACCCCCTGTCTTTGCAAGGGGTAAGTGAGGTTTACTCACAAGAAACTATTATACCAGACTTTTCGAACAAAGGCAAGAATTATCTTTAGGATTTGAAAAATGATTCTGGACGTCCCCTTCGAGAGGAAAGAAACATCCCAAAAAATAACATTTTATAGTAGAAACTATTCCCACTCTTCCTCTCCTTTCCTTAAAGAAAACTAATATCAGTTAGCTTTAAGCTTGAGTCTTTATACTAGCTACAACAAATCTCAAGAAACGAGGAACGATTATGAATTATCTTATCATCCCCGCCTATCAACCAGATCTGAATCTTGTCAAACTGGTTCGCTTGGTTCACGCTAAGAGCGATCTCCACATCATCGTGGTCGACGATGGGAGTGACGCTGACAAGAAAGTGATTTTTGACAAATTGGACGGTCTTGCGACAGTTCTGACTCATGAGCACAACCAAGGAAAAGGGCAAGCTCTCAAGACTGCTTATGCCTACATCCTAGAAAGAGGCACCTATGGAAGCATTGTTACAGCTGATGCAGACGGTCAGCACAAAATTTGGGATATTTTCAGGGTTGTTAACCAATCTCAAGAGCATCCTGGAACACTTATTCTAGGAGCACGCGCCTTCTCTGGAAAAGTTCCTTTGCGTTCTGCTTTCGGGAATAAATTGACCCGCTTCTTATTTAAGCAACAAACCGGAGTGGCGGTCAGCGATACCCAAACAGGCTTACGAGCTTTCACTACGAATCTCTTGCCTTTCATGCTTGAGGTTGAAGGCCAGCGTTATGAATATGAAATGAATGTGCTCCTCGCAGCAAGCAAGTCCTTCCCCATCGTGGAAGTTCCCATCGAGACTGTCTATATCAATGACAACGAAGGCTCCCACTTCCGACCTATTCGAGATGGCCTCATGATCTACAAGGACATGTTCAAATTTGCCCTCTCCTCTCTGAGTAGTTTTATCGTTGACTATCTGGTCTACGCCTTCTTCCTCTTCGTGATGATGGCCGTGCCCATTAGTCTACGTATTCTCCTATCGAATGGGATCGCTCGTGTGACGAGTTCCATCTTTAACTACTCGACCAATAAGCACCTGGTCTTTAAGAATAAAGACAGTGTTGCTAAAACCGGAAGTGGCTACTTTGGTCTAGCTCTTGGCCTCTTTATTCTCGATACGCTCTTGATTCGACTCTTCTATACTGCTTTCGGGCTCAATCTCCTGATCAGTAAGATTGTCGTCGGCTTCCTCCTCTTTCTGGTCTCATGGGTGATCCAGAAAAAAGTGATCTTCAAAGAAAGGACTACTCCCCACCATGAAATTCTTTAAAAAATCCTACACCTATGCTGCCTGCTTTGGCCTTCTTTTGACCAGCAGTTTTAGCTACTCTATGCTCAAGACCTTTGTCTTATCCGATGCCATCCAAACCGTAAAAGCTACGACTACGGACACCAAGGCAGCCAAAAAAGCAGCTGCATCGGCTACAACGACTGATACTAGCTATTCAGATGACAATATCCAGGTGAGCCTAACAGAAAAAACGGTTGAAAATACCCAGGTTTACATTGCAGATATCACAGTCAGCTCATCTGACTACCTCAAAACAGCCTTTGCACAAAATACTTACGGAACCAACGTGACGGCTAAGACCTCTGTCACAGCTGCCAACAACAGTGCCATTCTAGCAGTGAATGGTGACTATTACGGGGCTAACAGTACAGGATACGTCATCCGAAATGGAGTGGTCTACCGCGATACCGTTCGGGAAGATTCAAGCAATGGCGACCTAGCCATTTACAAGGATGGATCCTTCAAAATTATCTATGAAGATGAGATCTCCGCAGATCAATTGGTCAAGGACGGGGTCGTCAATCTCCTCGCTTTCGGTCCTTCCTTAGTTGAAAATGGAGAAATTACCGTCGATACCAACTCAGAGGTTGGTCAATCCATGGCGTCAAATCCACGGACAGCGATTGGGATCATCGATGAAAACCACTACATTATCGTCGTGTCAGACGGACGGACTTCAGAAAGTGAAGGCCTGTCTCTCTACCAATTAGCAGAAGTGATGAAGTCTTATGGTGTTAAAACAGCCTACAACCTGGACGGGGGTGGATCTTCTACACTTTACTTCAATGGCCAAGTTATTAACAAACCAACAACAAATGGTACTATCTCAGAAAGGGCGGTGAGTGACATTGTCTACATCGGTTACTAATCCTATCAAAAAACGCTTGAAAAAGACCATCCTATGGTACATTCTTATCTCGGCTTTCTTCTTTGTCGAAAGTCGTATCTACGAACACTTTAGTTTTGGCGAAACCTCTGCCTTCATGCACTACCTCTTCTTGATTCCTTTGATCGGTGGCGCCCTACTAGTTCTTCTACAGTTGATGGTGAAAGGCTTCTCTCGACTAAGCCTCAATCTTTGGAATTCAGGAGTGGCTACGCTCACAGCCGGAGCCCTCTACCGAGGGATTGTCAACCTCTCTGGTCGATCTACCACAATGGATCAACCCTATTATTACCTTGGAGTCGCCTTTCTAGCACTAGCTCTGGTCAGCCTCTTCTTTGTCCGCAGTGTCTGGGTGGAGAAAACAGCCTAAGATCAAAAACGTCCGTTTCTTAAAAGAACGGACGTTTTTTAGGGTCAGTTAACGTATGAAGAACTTAGCCTTCACGTTTTTTGCTGGCTGCAAATCCTGCTAAAGCTAGTGAGGTCATGCCAAAGAGGCTAAGGACGGTTGAAGCCAATTCATCTTGACCTGTTTTTGGAAGACCAGTTGCTGGTGTAGCAGCTACTTCTGCTTGACCACCCGTATGATAAGTGACAGCGACTGGTTTGTTTGTTGCCACTTCTTTTGTTTCGCTTGCAGCTGGTTGAGCTGGAGTTACTGGGCTTTCAGGTTGAGGAGTTTGGTTAGCAGGAGACACTGGAGCCACAGGATGGACTGGATTTACAGGACTTACTGGATCAACTGGCGCTGGCTGTGGTTCCGGTTGTGGTTGAGGAGTTGGTTGTGGGGTTGGTTGTGGTTCTGGAGTAGGTGTTTCTTCTTCCACTTTTTCCACAAATGTCTTGTTACCCAAGATTGAAGCAGACAACTTCTTCCCTGCCTTATTCACATCTTCGATGTATTGGATAAAGACTTCCGTATCTGGATTAATCGCACCGATCAATTTTGTATCACGGAAGACTGAGAAGCCATCTCCGCCACCATACAAGAAGTCGTTGATAATCGCCTTGTAGGTCTTGTTGCGATCAATTTCAGTTCCGTCTGCCTTGTAAGCTTTCACGACCTTATAAGGATTTTCTTCCGTTGCATCGGCTGGTTTCGTATAGGTGTACTTGATCCCTGCCATTTGCAAGAAGTAAAGCTCTTTCTCATCATATTGTTGGTCCAAAGCTTTATAAATTTGGTCTCCGGTAATTTCGACTACTTGAAGGATATTTCCAAATGGTTGCACGGCTTGAGCTGCACCCCAAGTGACTGTTCCGTCTGGTTTCACCACGAGGTCTGCACGGATTCCTCCATTGTTGGTGAAGGCAAAGTCAACATCTGGATAACCTGATTTTTTGGCAATATCTAGTTGCGCTGCTGTGACCAAATCTCCAACAGCACTTTCTTTTTGTGCATTCAATTCACGGGTAATATTTTCAGCCTTGTCTGCTGTACCGATTTTTGCTTCTGTTACTTTTTTAACCGTCGCATTGGCATCATCGATGATCGCTTGAACCTTGGTATCTTTTGCTTTGCCTTTCAATGGATCTACTGCAATAATTTTAGCAGTTGGAGCTTTAACAAAGTCAGCTGTATCTGTATCTAGGACTCCACGGACATCCGAGTAGGCTTTCCCTTGAGACGTACCTTGAACGATCAAGGTATTTCCAACCATCCCGTTTGTATATTGGTGGTTGTGACCTGCAAAGACGATATCCACTGAGTTTTCAGGATAGATTTGGTTTAATTTTTTAATCATGTCTGCAGCAGGACCTTCTGCTACACCATTCTTACTAGTGGCAGCAACGTGAGCCAAGACGGCGATCGCATGAACCCCTTGGTCATTTAATTCACGCGCATATTTAGCAATCGATTCTGCTTCATCCAAAACACGGTATTGTTCATGATTTTTACGCAAAACAAGATTTGGGAATTCTGTCGTAACAACCCCGATAAATCCGACTTTAACAGTCTTGTCATTGACTGGGATTTCTTTGATGGTATAAGGTTTCCAGTCAAATGGGATTTTGTTGGTATCTTTGTCAACCAAGTTGGCAATCACGACTTCTTGTTTAGAAGCTTCATGAGGATATTCATCGACGATCTTGTTGAATTGACCAGGTGTTGGGGCTTCTCCCTTCATGATCCGGTTGAATTCACCAAGTCCTTCGTCAAACTCGTGATTTCCAAGGGTTCCGTATTCAAAGTTCATTTCATTGAAGACTTTTACAGTTGGTTCATCTTGAAGGAGGGCAGAGTTGGCTGGACTAGCGCCGACCATATCTCCCGCTTGCACACGGATGCTGGCATTAGGCGTTCCGGCATTCTCCGTTTCAAAGTCTTTTTGCGAATCGTTCAAATAGGTTGCCAAAAGTGGGGCTGTTCCTGCATTTTTCACAGTTTCGCCTTCTAAACGAGCTGTCCCTGTTTGTTCCAAGGCACCGTGGAAGTCATTGACGCCCATGAACTGCACGGGCAATTCGTCTGCAAAAACGCTATTGATCGCAAAAACACTAAGACCCGCAGCGACCGCTAGGATACTGCTTTTCAAGATAACTTTTTTCTTCATAGAATACTCCATTTTCTAATTTACGCTACTCCTCTAATCAAAAGGAGAAAGTAGAAGAATTAATTTGCTGCAATCAGCTCTTCCATTTTACTATTTTTCGACTTTACTTCAATGTTTCTCTGAAAACTCTTTCATTTTTTAGAAAATATGTGTTTTCCAAACATCTTTTTTCATCCTTTTTCTTTCGTCACTTGATTTTCATCACAAAAGAGGCTGGGACAAAAGTCCTAGCCTCTCAATTATTTTTGGATTGTCGAGCAAGACGCAGTGGTTGAGTGGGCTCTACTACGCTGATTTCATCAGCTTTTACAGCCCTACTCAACTGTGCGGAGGTGGGACGACGAAATCGAATTCTAACGAATTACCGATTTCTGTCCCACTCTCTTTTCTTATTTATTCACGTTTTCCCATTTCCAGTTTTGAACTTCTGGAATGTCGTCTCCGTTTTCACGGATGTAGTCATGGTGGAAGGCGATTGTTTCATCCATCTTCGCTGCAAATGCGCTTGCTGCTTCTCCAAGAGCTGCATTAGCTGCATCTTGTGCCAAGTGGAAGCGATCCAACTCAGACATCACACGCATATCAAATGGTGTGGTGATATCCCCGTTTTCACGGTAACCATGTACACGAAGGTTATGGTTGTGACGGTTAAAGAAGATATCACGGATCATGCCTTCGTAACCATGGAAGGCAAAGATGACTGGTTTATCAGTTGTGAAGACTTTGTCGAACTCTTCATCTGAAAGTCCACGCGTGTCGACTAATGGGTGACGCAATTTCAAGATGTCTACAACGTTAACAAAGCGGATCTTCAATTCTGGGAAGGCTTTGTGAAGAATCGTTACGGCTGCAAGTGCCTCTAAGTTTGGCTCTGTACCTGCTGCTGCAATGACTAGATCGGGTTCTTCATCTGCTGAAACAGTTGATGCCCAATCGATCACCTTGTATCCTTCACGAACCAATTCTTCTGCTTCAGCTGCTGAGTAGAATTGAGGACGCGGGTGTTTAGAAGAAACGATCAAGTTGATCACATCTTCTCCCTTGAAGGCTTCATCCATTACCGCAAGCAAGCTATTGGTATCTGCTGGCAAGTACTCACGGATATATTCAGGAGTTTTCTCAGCCAAGTGAGTCAAGATACCTGGATCTTGGTGAGTGTAGCCATTGTGGTCTTGTTGGAAGACAGTTGAAGTTGCAATCAAGTTCAAGGCTGGGTAGTTTTTACGCCATGTTGTATGGGTCTTAGACTTACGCAACCATTTGAAGTGTTGAGTGATCATAGAATCTACAACACGAAGGAAGGATTCGTAAGAAGCGAAGAATCCATGACGACCTGTCAAGACATATCCTTCAAGCATACCTTCTGCTTGGTGCTCTGACAATTGAGAGTCAATGACACGTCCAGCTGGGCTCAAGGCTTCATCGTAGTCAGGTTTCATACGTCCTAACCATTGACGGCTTGTACGAGTGAAGACTTCTTGAAGACGGTTTGATTTGGTTTCGTCTGGACCGAAGATACGGAAGTTATCTGGGTTCGCATCTACCAAGTCTGCCGCATACTTACCAAATTCGATCATATCTTGCGCCATGATAGCACCTGGTGTTTCGATCTTGAAGGCATGTTTCTTCCAATCAGCTGTGTTCATTGGTTTGATGACACCTGCATTTGTGATTGGGTTCATCGCCATGCGACGGTCACCTTTTGGTGCAATTTCCGCAATTTCAGGAACTAGTTTACCAGTTTCGTCGAACAATTCAGCTGGGCGGTAAGATTCCAACCATGAAAGAAGGGCATCCACATGCTCCATGTGGTGAGCATCTACTGGGATTGGAACTTGGTGAGCACGGAAGCCACCCTCGATTGGTGTTCCTTCCCAAGCTTTTGGTCCAGTCCAACCTTTAGGAATACGAGCAATCAAGACAGGGTAAACTGGTTGAGTCGCTTCTTCAGCAGAACCTTTACGAGCTTCCGCTTGGACTTTCTTGATTTCTTCAATCGCTTCGTCTAATTTTTCTGCAAACAAAGCATGAGCTGCTTCGTGGTCGTCAGAAATAGCGGTTACGTCTGCAAAGATTGGTTTCCATCCAAGACCTTCAAAGAAGAGGGCCAATTCTTCGTCTGTTTTGCGTTCGAAGATCGTTGGGTTGTGGATCTTCCCACCATTGAGGTAGAAGATTGGAAGGATCGCCCCATCGTTGACTGGGTTCAAGAAGGTATTTGACAACCAACCAGCCATCAATGGACCTGTTTCTCCTTCACCGTCACCGATAACTGTGGCAGCAATCACATCTGGATTATCCAATACAGCACCTGCAGCGTGAGAAAGGGCATAACCAAGTTCTCCCCCTTCATGGATAGATCCTGGTGTTTCAGGCGCCGCGTGAGAGGCGATTCCTCCTGGGAATGAGAAGATCTTACACAAGTGTTTGAAACCTTCTTCATTTTGTGGGATGTTTGGATTCAATTCAGTATAAGAACCATCTAAGTAAGAGTTCGATACCATTACTTGTCCACCGTGACCTGGTCCTTCAATGTAGAACATATCCAAGTCGTATTTGTTGATGGTACGGTTCAAGTGAGCATAGATAAAGTTTTGCCCTGGTACAGTTCCCCAGTGCCCGATTGGGTGAGCCTTCAAGTCATCTTCAACGACTTCACGCTTCAACAATGGGTTATCTTTCAAGTACATTTGAGCAGCTGAAATATAGTTGGCTGCACGCCACCAAGCGTCTACTTTATCCAAGTAAGCTTTGCTGTTATAATCGACAGTCATCTTGTCTCCTCACAATTTCTAGACAGGTCTGTTGAACAACCTGTTCGTTTGATGAATAATTTAAACATTCTGTTTTCAAGATCAAACAGATGATATTGAAGAAAATATTCAATATTACTTCTATTCTATCAAGAATTTCCCTTTTTGTACATCAGAAAGTAAGAAAAATATTCTTTGAACGTCAAATTTTAATTCCCCACTAAAGTGGTCCTATTCCCTACAGGGATAGGTTTTAAAAAAAGACTTTGCTAATTTTTGCAAACGAGCAAAGTCCCAAATGAAATGGAGTCGGTTAAATGACTTTTTGACCTTTCTTGTAGACATCTGTCACGAGATTTGTCGCAAAGAAATAGAAGAGATAATCTAAATTTGGTGCATCAAAGATGGTAATGTCAGCCTGTTTGCCAACATCGAAAGAGCCGATTGTTTTAGCACGATCAACTGAATAGGCCGCATTGATGGTCACCGCATTGAGAATTTCTACTGGAGTTAGGCGCATCATGAAGCAACCCAGATGCATGGCAAACTGGAGATTGGCTGTCGGACAAGACCCTGGGTTGCTGTCCGTTGTTAGGGTAATGGCCATGCCAGCATCCAACATCTTACGAGCCGGTGCATAAGTATCTTCCATGAGGCTAAAGGTTGTGGCCGGCAACAGATTGCCGATAACTTTTGCCTTGGCTAGTTTTTCGATCCCCTCATCAGTAATGACCATCAGGTGTTCTGCGCTGGTGGATTGCAATTCAGCCGCTACGTCAACACCTCCAATAGACTCAATTTCATCCGCATGGATCCGTAACTTGAAGCCCATTTCCTTAGCTTTCGAAAGAAGATAGCGAGATTCATCTGCTGTAAAGACACCTTTTTCACAGAAGATATCACAGAACTCAGCTAACTGTCCTTCTTTCACTTTTGGAAGCATTTGTTCCACAATGAGATCTAAATATTCTTGGGAACGGCCCTTGTACTCTGTAGGAATCGCATGGGCTGCCATAAAGGTTGATACCAGATCAATTTCATGATCCCGGTCCAAGGCAGCTACTACATCTAGTTGGCGTTTTTCAGTTTCCCAATCCAAACCATAGCCACTCTTGGCTTCGACAGTAGTCACCCCATGACGCAACATGTAATCCAACAGTCGTTCGGACTTGTCATAGAGATTATCGAAGGAAGCTTCTCGTGTCGCCCGAACCGTGCTCAGAATTCCACCGCCTTGAGCGAGGATGTCTAAGTAAGAAACACCTGCTAACTTTTTCGCAAATTCATGTTCACGACTGCCTCCATAGACCAAGTGGGTGTGGCAGTCAATCAGGCCAGGAGTCGCAACTTTTCCTTCACAGGATTTCACTTCCGTATGGTCATCAATCAGTTCTGGATCTGGTTGACCTGTCCCAACTGCAAGAATCTTTCCATCTTTAATGGCGATATAAGCATCGGAAAGAATTTTTGCCTCTGCCATCTCCTTGCCATAGAGAGGATGACCTAGATCATTCGGACAAAACAATTGGTTAAAGTGGGTTAATAGGATATCAGCTGACATATGAAACATTCCTTTCTATTTCCATCGTTATTCATTTTACAATTCTACAGAAAAAGCGTCAAAAAAAAGTCAAAAAGTTTTCCCCTCATTTTTTTTTGCTTTATTAAAAATTATATTTTTTTTTGACTCTTTATTGACGTTTCTTCTATACAATAAAGAAAATATAAATTCACAGTCCAACTATAAGGAGGGTTCTGCTATGTCATTTATAGACGAGAAAGAAATTGCAGCTGCTATGTCTGTCAAACTTGACTTTGATGTCCTACCTGAAAAGGCGACTTTTCAAGAAGGCATTCGTCGTGCACCGGATAGAGGCTTCCGCTTAACGCAGGCTCAGACCGAAATTGCCCTTAAAAATGCTTTGCGTTACATCCCTAAAAAATTCCACCAAGAGTTGATCCCAGAATTTCTAGAAGAACTGAAAACTCGCGGTCGGATCTATGGCTATCGCTTCCGTCCAAAAGATCGCATCTATGGAAAACCAATTGATGAGTACAAAGGAAAATGCACTGCTGCTAAGGCTATGCAAGTCATGATCGACAACAACTTGAGCTTTGAAATTGCCCTTTATCCTTATGAATTGGTCACTTATGGAGAAACAGGATCTGTCTGTGCCAACTGGATGCAATACAACTTGATCAAGAAATACTTGGAAGTGATGACAGAAGACCAAACCTTGGTCGTTGAATCTGGTCACCCTCTTGGCCTCTTTAAATCGAAACCAGAAGCTCCTCGCGTCGTCATTACTAACGGTCTCTTGATTGGTGAGTATGACAATATGCACGACTGGGAAATCGCTGAAGAAATGGGAGTAACCAACTACGGTCAAATGACGGCTGGTGGCTGGATGTACATCGGACCTCAAGGGATCGTTCACGGTACCTTCAACACCCTTCTCAATGCTGGTCGTCTCAAACTCGGTGTGGCTGATGATGGCGACTTGACCGGTAAACTCTTCATTTCATCTGGTCTCGGAGGGATGAGCGGTGCTCAAGGGAAAGCAGCTGAAATTGCAAAAGCGGTTGCCATTGTCGCTGAAGTCGACCGCTCTCGGATCGAAACCCGCCACTCTCAAGGCTGGATTAGTCAAGTGACAGACAGTGCCGAAGAAGCTGTGAAATTGGCTCAAGCAGCCCTGGAAGCTGGTGAATCAACTTCGATTGCCTACCATGGTAATATCGTAGACTTGCTCGAATATGTCAATGAACACCAAGTTCACGTTCATCTCTTGTCTGACCAAACCTCTTGCCACAACGTCTATGATGGTGGCTATTGCCCAGTTGGTATCAGCTTTGAAGAACGGACACGTTTGTTGGCAGAAGACAAAGAAACCTTCCATCGTTTGGTCGATGAAACCTTGGCTCGTCACTTCGCAGTGATTAAAGATTTGACGGCTAAAGGCACCTACTTCTTCGACTATGGTAATGCCTTTATGAAATCTGTTTACGACTCAGGCATCAAGGAAATTTCTAAGAATGGTTTGGATGACAAGGACGGCTTCATTTGGCCATCTTATGTAGAAGATATCATGGGACCTATGCTCTTTGACTATGGTTATGGTCCATTCCGTTGGGTCTGCCTCAGCGGTAAACATGAAGACTTGATTGCAACTGACCATGCAGCGATGGAAGCGATCGATCCAACTCGTCGCTACCAAGACCGCGATAACTACAACTGGATTCGCGATGCTGAAAAGAACCAATTGGTGGTTGGTACCCAAGCTCGTATCCTCTACCAAGATTGTATGGGCCGTGTCAACATTGCTTTGAAATTCAATGAACTCATTCGCCAAGGCAAGATCGGACCGGTCATGATCGGACGTGACCACCACGACGTATCTGGTACAGATGCTCCATTCCGTGAAACATCTAATATCAAGGATGGATCGAACGTTACTTGTGATATGGCGGTTCAATGTTACGCCGGTAACGCTGCTCGCGGTATGAGTCTTGTTGCTCTCCACAATGGTGGTGGTACTGGAATCGGTAAAGCTATCAACGGAGGATTCGGTCTCGTTCTAGACGGTAGTCACCGGATCGATGAAATTATCAAATCTGCTATTTCATGGGATACCATGGGAGGGGTTGCTCGTCGGAACTGGGCACGGAACGATCATGCTATTGAAACAGCGATCGAGTACAACCGTCTCCATGCAGGAACAGACCACATCACTATTCCTTATCTTGCAGACGAAGATTTGGTCAAAGAAGCTGTTCAAAAATTGTTTTAATATCAAAAAATAAAAACTGAGAAAGGGGAGGAAAATACAAAGACTTCTCTTCCCCACTTCTCCTATAAAAAGAGGTAATCATATGGCAAAAATTGTTGAGTGTATTCCAAACTTTTCTGAAGGACGCAATCAGGCTGTGATCGACGGATTGGTAGCCACAGCAAAAAGCATCCCAGGTGTTACATTATTAGACTACTCGTCTGATGCTAGCCACAACCGCAGCGTCTTTACACTCGTTGGGGATGAAGAAAGCATTCAAGAAGTGGCTTTCCAATTGGTGAAATACGCTTCTGAAAACATTGATATGACCAAGCACGAAGGCGAACACCCTCGTATGGGGGCAACAGACGTTTGTCCATTCGTTCCCGTTAAAGATATCACTACAGCTGAATGCGTTGAGATTGCTAATAAAGTGGCCGAACGCATCAATCGTGAATTAGGTATTCCAATCTTCCTTTACGAAGATGCTGCAACTCGCCCAGAACGGAAGAACTTGGCTAAAGTGCGTAAAGGACAATTTGAAGGAATGCCAGAAAAATTGTTGGAAGAAGACTGGAAGCCAGACTACGGTGAACGCAAGATTCACCCAACTGCAGGGGTTACAGCCGTTGGTGTCCGTATGCCACTCGTTGCTTTCAATATTAACCTTGACACAGACGACCTAGATATTGCCAATAAAATTTCTAAAATCATTCGTGGATCAAGCGGTGGATACAAATACTGTAAAGCGATCGGTGTCATGCTAGAAGATCGTAACATCGCCCAAGTCTCCATCAACATGGTCAACTTGGAACAATTCCCATTGTATCGTGTCGTTGAAACCGTTCGTTTCGAAGCACAACGCTACGGGGTTCGAATCATCGGAACAGAACTCATCGGACTTGCTCCTGCTAAGGCTTTGATCGACTCTGCTGAATACTACTTGCAATTAGAAGACTTTGACTACAGCAAACAAGTCTTGGAAAATCACTTGCTGGGTTAGAAAGGGGATCTATGAAACTAGTTGACTTAAGTATTACAGAGTTTGCCAAGGTCCTTGGTTCAGATGCTCCAGCTCCAGGTGGTGGTTCTGCTGCTGCCCTATCCGCTGCGAATGGGATTTCCCTTACAAAAATGGTCTGTGAACTGACCATTGGAAAGAAAAAATACGCAGAATTTGAAGACCACATCAAAGTGGTTCACGAAAAAAGCGCTCACCTCCAAGACCGGTTACTAGAAGCTATTGACAAGGATACAGAAGCTTTCAACGTCGTATCAGCTGTCTTTGATCTTCCAAAAGAAACGGAAGAAGAGAAAGCTGCTCGTCGTGAAGCCATGCAAAAAGCTTTGAAACATGCGACAGTATCTCCTTTCTCTATGATGGAGCTCATCGTTGAAGCTCTTGAAACCACCAAAGAAGCTGTTGGCAAGTCCAACACCAATGCGGCGAGTGACCTAGGGGTAGCTGCTCTGAATCTTAAAGCTGGCCTTCAAGGTGCTTGGCTCAATGTCTTGATCAACATTTCAGGAATCAAGGACCAAGACTTCGTCCAAGAATACCACGGTAAGGGACTCAAACTCCTCCAAACCGGTTCTGATCTTGCAGATAACATTTACCAAACCATTTTAGAAAGTCTATCTTAAACCTAGCAAATAAAAATAAAGAAAGAAGGGATTCTATGGTTTTATCGGATATTGAAATTGCCAATTCTGTCCAAATGAAGCCCATTACCGATATCGCTGCTGAACTTGGATTGACCGAAGACGATATTTCGCTCTACGGAAAATACAAGGCAAAAATTGATAGCAACCAACTGGAACAACTCAAGGATAAGGAAGATGGAAAGCTAATCCTCGTGACAGCCATCTCTCCGACACCTGCTGGAGAAGGAAAGACAACCACCTCTGTTGGACTAGTGGATGCCCTCTCTGCTATCGGTGAGAAAGCGGTCATTGCCCTCCGCGAACCTTCACTTGGCCCTGTCTTTGGAATCAAGGGTGGAGCTGCCGGTGGCGGGTACGCTCAAGTGGTTCCAATGGAAGATATCAACCTTCACTTTACGGGAGATATGCATGCGATTACGACTGCCAATAACTTAGTAAGTGCATGTCTAGATAATGCGATTCATCAAGGAAATGAATTGAATATTGATCCTGAAAAAGTAACATTCAAACGTTGTTTAGATATGAATGATCGTACTTTGCGTAATATCACAATTGGTTGTGGTGCTAAAGCAAATGGTGTAGAACGTAAAGATGGATTTAATATTACAGTTGCGAGTGAAATCATGGCTGCTTTATGTCTAGCGGATGATTTAATGGATCTTAAAGAAAGATTTGGAAAAATGCTTGTGGCATATACTTATGATGATAAGCCCGTCTATGTACATGATCTAGGTATTGAAGGTGCATTGGCTATGGTTATGAAAGATGCCGTATTACCTAACATTGTTCAAACACTAGAACACAATCCAGTGTTGATTCATGGTGGTCCATTTGCGAATATTGCGCATGGATGTAACTCTGTCATTGCCACAAAAGCATGTCTAGAACTTGCTGATTATACAGTTACAGAAGCTGGATTTGGTGCGGATTTAGGAGCTGAGAAATTCTTGGATATCAAGTGTCGATTGGCAAATCTTAAACCAAATGCGGTTGTGATCGTTGCAACAATTCGTGCATTAAAACAACATGGCGGAATTGCTCTAGAAGATCTAAAAGAAGAAAATGTAGAAGCAATGCTTGCAGGATGTGAAAACTTAGCAAAACATATTGATACAGTTCAACAATTTGGCTTACCATACATTGTTGCAATCAATGAATTTGCGACAGATACACCGGCTGAAGTAGCTGCATTAGAAAAATGTGAAGATAATAACCACCCAATGTCATTATCACAAGTATGGGCAAAAGGTGGCGAAGGTGCTATTGATTTAGCGAATAAAGTAGTTGCGTTATGTGATCAAAAAAATAACTATGCTCCTTTATATGATTTAGATAAGACGATTGAAGAAAAAATAGAAACCATTGCCAAAAAAGTATATGGTGCAGACGGTGTTGATTTTACAGAAGAAGCACAAGCACAAATTGCGAAGTTCAATGAATTAGGATGGGATAAATTACCAATTTGTATGGCTAAAACACAAATGTCATTATCAGATGATGGTAAAGTAATGGGTCGTCCTACAGGATTTAGAATTACAGTTCGTGAATTACGCCCAAGTTTAGGTGCAGGTTTCATTGTTGCTCTAACAGGTAAAGTATTAACGATGCCAGGACTTCCAAAACATCCAAGTGCATTAGACATGGATGTGGATGAAGATGGTAAAATCGTAGGATTATTCTAATGTCAAAGGCTGGATGAAAATTCCAGCCTTTTTTCTTTGTATTAAAAAAGCTCAGACAACTAAATGTTGTTTGAGCAATTTAAATTTATTGTCTTCGAATATCTACATCAAGAGTTTTATTTGTTGCATCATAGTGTATATTGACTGATATATTATCACTGTTAACACCTAAAAATGTTTCTTCTGGAGAATTTGGATCAATGGAATCAAAACCTTTCTCCTTTATTTTCTTTATGTAGTCAAAATACTCATTTTTTTCTACTTCATAATAATGAATGGCATATTTATTCTTTTTGTTGAAAACCGTTCTTGAAATAGAATTTGTTTTTGGTAATAATTCGTTTAATTCGCTTACTGGAGAAGATAGATTTTTCTTTTCTTCTTTAGCATCTTCTTGGATCAAACGATTGTATTCTTTTTCTTTTACCTCTTTTATTGTCATAGATTCATAGTCTGGATTATTGGCCAAGTCTGTTTCGTTACCATTTTCATCAATGACTGTAGATGCATCTGTGAAGCCACCATTTTTCTTATTATAGAAAACCTCATCTGAATTATTGAATCCCTCAAATTCTTCAGTTAAATAGTTGTTCACATCTATAGCTAGTAAAGCATAATATTTCGCTTTTTTAGCCTGAATGGCACCTGAATCTTGATCACTGTCATAATATTTTCCATTCACTTCTTTTGTTCCATGAATATATTCTCCATTTGGTAAACGAATAATTGAATCTGAATCATTATATGAAGAGAATGATTCATAAGCTATATTATCCTTTAGAATATGCTCCTTAATATTATTTGTGTTTTCATATCTATACTTTTATAATGAGAAATTAATACATCCAATCATCAAAAGTAAACTTGTGATTGCGATAGCTAATTTTTTCATAGTTATGTCCTGCCTTTCTAATTTAAGTATACTATATTATTTTAATTATTGACTAGATATGTATAAGAGGCAAAAATAATGAATAACATCTTGTTTAGATTTGAAAAAATGACAGATGCAAGCTTCAAAGTGTTGTATACAGTAGAAACGGATGATTTAAAATCATTTGCAGGAGTTTCAGGTTCTGTTTCAATGACTTTGGAATTAAATGTTTTTATCTCAAAAGAATTACAAGGATCTCTAGTTGTGGATGCTACAAAAGTATTAGCTAATGCTATAAAATGTGCATTATTAATAATTATAATTATCGCAGGATTTGAAACAGGTATGTTATCACCAGAAGGCGTTATCTTAACTAATAAAGTTCAAAAGGATATAACATTATAAAATTATTTCGTTATATCCTTTTTAGTCTATTGTCATAAAATAGATTGATTAATTTTTGCTTTTCTGATGAAGAAAATTTCTTTGTGGGAATATAAATTACATTTATTTTTTTTTCGATTTTGAACATCAACCGTTAAAAATATTCCATTTTTTATAACTATAAATTTAGTATATTCTGTCAAATCATGAATAATAGTTTTATTTGGTAAGATGAGAATTATTTCTTTATCAGTAATCTCGATTCTTATAGTTGTACAAGGATTGAGAGTATTACTGGATGATATTGAGTCCGGAATTTTTGTGCTCTTTCTTATGCGAATGGTTAAGTAAAACATAAGCACTATAAAAAGAAAAATATCAAAAGCGCAAAGAAAGTAAGAATGATTAACTAGATTATCAATAAAATCTATTAATAAAGCAATTAATGCCACACATTGAAATACTGTAAGTTTTTTAAATTGAATTAGCAAACCATATTTTTTTATATAGTCTATTTGTTCTTCTATAGTAGTTGAAGTATTAAAAGTCATAAAATCCTAATCCTCCTAGTTGCAATGTATTATACCAGCTAATTATTTTTATATAGTCTAAAAAATTTCCGATTTTTTGTAATTTAAAAAGTTTAGTCCAAAATATTTTAAGTTTTCTAACAGTAAACAAATTTGGCCATAGACATACCTTTAAATAAAGCATTATTCTGTGAATGAGCTTGCAATTTAGATTAAATGTTTTAAAACTCTTTTCATCTTAAGCCGTATATTAACTCAGATAATACTGTGTTTTGGCTTAATCATTATCCTCTATTC
>ENA-OWPP01000780-OWPP01000780.1-human-gut-metagenome-genome-assembly--contig:-NODE-780-length-33585-cov-7.439666_pt1 | contig 33585 bp, 35 predicted proteins | sample MGYA00248265_ERZ651848 | MGnify/ENA primary metagenome ERZ651848 (study PRJEB26924, sample SAMEA4378233) | human gut metagenome | biome: human gut; feature: human-associated habitat; material: faeces...
CCGAGCCTCCCACGGTGAATATCACCGGCGGCAGCTTTGACAGCGAGAAGGCCGAGGCAGTCAGCAGTGTGGTCAGCGGCAGCGGCGAGCAGCCCGTAACAGGCTTCATCTCCGGCGGCGAGTTTTCGAGCCCGGTCAGTGAATACGTCGAGCCCGGGCGTGACTTTGAGGCATACGACAACGGCACTTACAGCTACTACACCTCCCGCGAGGAGGCAGAGAAGCACGGCGAGGTCAGCTATGTCGGCGCCGACGGCGTCACTGTGACCTTCAAAGACGGCAGCAGCGTTACCGAAGCGTATTATGAGAAGAACGCCACCGTGATCCTGCCCAACGCCTCCCGCAGCGGGTACATCTTCCTCGGCTGGCGCTCCGGGGACAAGACCTTCAGCGCCGGCGAGAGCGTTGTCGTCTCCGCCGACGTCACCTTCACCGCCGTCTGGGGCAACCTGCCCGACACCGCCGACACCTACCCGATAACCGTTGCCGCGCCGGCAAACGGCGCTGTTTCCGTCAGCCTCGCCAATGCGAGCGAGGGGGCGGTCATCACCGTCACGGCAAAGCCCGACGAGGGCTATGTGCCCGCCTACGTCACGGTCGACGGGCAGCGCATTTCCGGCAGCAGCTTCACTATGCCGGGGCACGCCGTCACCGTCTCCGCGGTGTTCGTCCGCGCGGGGCTGCCCTTCACGGACGTGGCTTACGGCGACTGGTTCTATGACGAGGTCGCCTACGTCTACGCAAACGGCCTCATGGACGGCACCTCGGCGACGACGTTTGAGCCGAACGCGAACATGACCCGCGCAATGGTCTGGGCGATACTCGCCCGCATCGACGGCGAGACCGTCACCGGCGCTGCGTGGGCGACCGATGCCCGCGCCTGGGCGATGGCTGAGGGCGTCAGCGACGGCGCCGACCCGAACGGCCTCGTGACCCGCGAGCAGTTTGCCACGATGCTCTACCGCTACGCGGTCGCCAAGGGCTATGACGTGTCCATCGGCGAGAGCACGAACATCCTCAGCTATGCGGACTTCGCGTCCATCAGCGAGTACGCCATCCCGGCGATGCAGTGGGCCTGCGGCTCCGGCATCGTCACCGGCGTCACCGACGCGACCCTCGCCCCTCAGGGCACCGCCACACGCGCCCAGTGCGCCGCGATGCTCATGCGCTTCGCGGAGCTGTAAGCGGCGGCAACAAAAAATCAAGGAGGCCGGTTTGCCGGCCTCCTGTTTACACAAAGGCTCCCCGGATTCTTCCGGGGAGCCTTGACTTTTAACCTATCGCCTCAACAAACCGCATCAGCATCGCCGCGCACTGCGCTCTTGTGGCCTCGCCCTGCGGGACGAGCGTTGCGTCGGTCACGCCGGTGATTACCCCCGCGCCGCAGGCCCACTGCATGGCGGGAATGGCGTATTCGCTCAAATCCGCGAAGTCGTCGTAACTGAGGATATTGGTGTCCTCGCCGATGGACACGTCATAGCCCTTGCCGGACGCGTAGCGCCAGAGCATCGTTGCAAACTGCTCGCGCGTGACGTAATCGGTCGCGTTCTCGCCGTCGGACACGCCCTCGGCCACCGCCCACTCGCGAGCGGTCTCAATCCAGCCGTCGCCGGTGACTGTCTCGCCGTCAACACGGGCGAGGATAGCCCACACCATCGCGCGGGTCATCGTGCCGTCTGGGTCAAACAGCGTGTCGCTCACGCCGTCCATCAGGCCGCCCACGTAGACGTAGCCGACCGCGTCGAAGTACCACGCACCGGCGCTCACGTCGGTGAAGGGCAGCGTGGCGCTTCCATCGGTGAAGTACACGCGCACGGTGACGTCGTGATCCGGCATGGTGAACGTCGTGCCGTCGATGCGCTCGCCGTCGACGGTGATGTAGTCAAGCTCATAGCCCGCGTCGGGCGTGGCAGTGACGGTGATGGTGCTGCCCTCAGAGGCGTTCGTGAGGCTCAGCCTGGCCTTGCCGCCCTCGCCGACAATGAGGTCTATGCTGTGCGTGTCGGGGAGGTTGACGGGGCGGTCAGGCGCCTCTTCGCGCACGGTAACTGTGCAGGTGTCGGTTTTGCCGCCGTCCACCGTGGTGACGGTGATGGTGGCTGTGCCCGCGCTCACGGCGGTCACTTCGCCGTTGTTCACCGTGGCAACGTTTGTGTTGCTACTTTCCCACGTCACATTTTTATTGCTGGCGTCCTCCGGTTCCACCGTGGCGGTGAGCTGGGCGGTTTCGCCCTCCGTCAATCCCAGAGTGGTCTTGTCCAGCGACACGCTGGTGACATGAATGGTGCCTTGTTGGCCAATGGTCAAGGTGAACTCTTTGCTGTCGCTGCCGTAATCGTTGGTGGCCGTCACAGTGAAATTGGATGTTCCCTGCGAGGTGGGAGTGCCGGAGATAAGGCCGGTGCTTTCATTCAAAGTCAAACCAGTGGGCAGGGAGCCGCTGGTGACGCTCCATGTGATCGGCGCGGTGCCGGTTGCCGTCAGCGTTTGGCTGTACGATGTCCCTTCGGTGCCGTTTGGCAGACTATCGGTCGTGATGGTGGGAGCATGATTGACGGTGCCGGTTCCATCGATGTCGTCGGGCAAGGTGCCGGAGTTGTTGATGGTGCCGTTGTTGGTCAGAGTTCCGTTATTGGTCACGGTGCCCTTGTTGGTCAAAGTCTTTCCATCCGGGACGGTCAGGCTGGCGTCCTTTCCGATGGTCAGGGTCTCGCCCGCGCCGATGGTGAGGTCGTCCTGCAAGGCGACGGAACCGTACACGGTGCCGGTACTGCCGTCAAAGACGATACCGCTTCTATTATCACCCGTTGGTGTCGGCGTAGGAAGCGTTTCCGAAATTTTTAATGCCTTGATTCCGCCATTTCTGGCGTCCACGATCGCATTTTCGCTGACCGTCAGACTGGTAGTGGCACCGGTGGCTTGAGATTGTCCCACATAAAACAGTATCCCATCATTGCTTCCAGTGCCGCTGGCGGTCAGGCTGCCGCCGTCGACGGAAAGAGAGAGCTGCGGGGAGCCGGTGGCGCTCGCGCCGGACTGCACACAGACGCCGGCGTAGCTAGAATAGGTTTGAGTAGTCTTTGCATCGACGGAAGCGTTTTTAATGGTCAGGGAGGCGTCGCCTGTTCCGCTTATGATATGTAGACCGCTGTTGCCTGTACCGGTAACTGTCAGGCTGCCGTTATCGCCGTTATCGCCGCTTTTTTTGATGACAAGGGAGGCATCCGTGCCTGGTGTAGTTGGTGGAGTTGCATTCACATAAATTCCAAAGGTGCCTGTGATGGTATTCTCGCCAATCAGTTCGATGGTCAGGGTAACTGGTTGATTGCTGCTGCCCTGAGCATAGATCCCGGAGCCATAAGGAATTGAGACTACATCACTATCTCCCTTAATCGTCGCCCCGCTTAGGGTCAGGGTGGCGCTGGTTGGGTCGTATTTGACATTCCAACTGTCGCTTTCTGAGGCTGAAACCAGCACCCCACTCGTATCCGTGGTCCAGTAGGTGATATCATTGCCACTGCTAACCTGCTGATTTCCAACATAAAGCTGACTAGGCGCACCTTCTGCCGCCGCCAGCGCCGTGACGGGCAGCAGGCCCAGGCAGAGGGCAAGCGCGAGGCAGGCGCTCAGCAGTCGTTTCCGTATCATGTCATCTCCTCCTTGGTTTTGGTGCTCCGCAGCGTCGCGCCGAGCGCAATCCCGGCGGCCAGGGCGGCAAGAACCAGCGCGGCGGCGTACACGCGCATTTGCCGCTGCCGCTCCTTTGCCCGCACCCGCTCCTTTACGAGCGCCACGCGCGTTTCAGTGCTGTACACGCAGCCGCCCCCTTTCCGATGGAACGCAAAAAGGCGCGCCGCACCCACGGCTGAACCGTGGACGCAGCGCGCCCGATTTCGGCGTTATTAAATTCCGCGCAGCGGAAAAGGACAGACTTATCCTGTCTGTCTGTCTGTCTGTCTGTCTGTCTGTCTGTCTGTCTGTCTGTCTAATTATGGGGTAAAATCCCCGTTTGTCAAGAGGGTTTTTGTAAATTCTCATGCCCCGCCCTCCTCATTCTTCGCGGCCAACCCGCTTGCACCCATTATATATGACTTTCCCCTCCGTTGCAACCCCCTATCCCTCAGCCCCCGCGTAATAGGCATATTGTCTCAACATGGCACGAGAGGACAGAAAGTACGTCATTTGCCAGGCGGTTCGTCCGACTTGATCCACCGCTATTTTTGTCCTCTCGGTCGTAGGCGGAAACATATCCGCTGTCAATTCATATATCTGCGGAAACGTATCTACTTGTTTCCACTAATCATAGCCATATCAGGATGAATTACAAATTCGTTGGCATTGGCTCTGATTATTTTATTATATTTCTTTACCGCATCATCCGAAATATGTGTAATAAAATATTTGTCTGCATCTTCAGTACACTTTCCCTGTGCTATGAGGATACGCGGTGTCATAGGCATTAGTCCCTCTTTCACCCCATCATTCCTATTATAAATAAATGACGGATTATCAGATGTATCAAAATATGTTGGCCCATCCGCAATCAAAAAATGAAAATTCGTGTGTTTCAAACTTGCCATCGCATGGGTATATATTACACCATCATCATTTAGATACTTTCTGTAGTACTTCAAAAGCAAATTATGTTGCATTTCGTCTGCTGCCGTTTTTAAACATGGTAAGATTCGTTCTTCTTTCGGTATCTCTATCTCATCGAGCAATGCATCTGCAAAAGGACGAAACGCTTTTTGAAACTCATCATTTGACTGAATACTTCTCCAATCTAAAGCCACAAAAAATTTCATCAAATAATCCTTATGTATAGCTATAACACTTTCCGATTTTGAGGTTGATAGTATCGACTCCAAATCAGTTACAACTGTATTCCACTTGCTCTCATATTTAGTTGACCAATTTGATTCAATATCTTTAATCTTTATTTTTTCAATTTCACGTTTAATTCCCTTTTTACTTACAAGAGAACCGTCTCTTCGTCTAATTGTCCAACTATCAAAATCATAATATTTTTGATTCAGTTCCAGCGTATCTGTAACAATCTGCCCGTCTATCTCTACAGTATAGTCCGTTAATGGAAAGAAAATCTTATCGGCATCATCTTTGGTGCAGATTACCATCCCAGCTTTGATAGAATGATAATCTGTTATTCCGGCAATATTTTCTTTGTTTCTCGGTTTAAAAACACCCGGATTATTTAAAAACTCTATTTGTAATGTACCTGCTTCGTTTGCCCAAGAGGACATATATGTTTGGGGAATTAAATGATGATATTTGGCTTGTGTTTCTTCCATCGTTCCACTCCTTAATTAAGAAATTGCTATAATCTATCCTTATATCATTCACATCAAATCATTAACATTAAAGAAATCAAATGTTGTTAACGGTCTACAAATTTTCTTGCTGTTTGTATAGAAAAGAAAAGTAGTTACTAACACAGCTTTGTTCTCTTTACGGTTTCGTTCATCATTCATATCATCTCTAGTCCATTACATAATATCAGGATAAAATTTATTTACAATTTTCCTTATACCAATCTTCCATATTATTTCTAATAATATCGCCTTCATACCTTTTGGTTTGCCCATCATTATAACTTGAAAGCAGACTTTTATGATGGTCATTCAAATTGCAATAAATATTCCCTGTTACAATAATTGTATTTCTATAACCTCGTCCTGCTTCATTGGCTAAATGACAAGCTGTATTAACAACATCCCCCATCCAAACTATTTCATTAATTCCACTTCCAGAATAACCAGCCTTTACCATCAATGCACGTCCATAATCAATACCTATCCCCACCGCTAGAGTATCATAATTCTTTTTCTTCAATTTATAATTAAGAATTTTAATCATGCTATTAAGCTGCGCTGCTACTGAAATCACATCATCGACATTTGATTTTTTTGGTGTTTCAAAAACTCCCCAAACACAATCCCCATTAATATTAATCTCTTTACACATTTCCCATGAGTTCATAATTGCTACACATTCTGACAAAAATGCTCTATACATTTTTGCTAGTGTTGGTCTCTTATTGCCATCCGTCAATTTAGATGAATCCACAATATCAATAAAGAGTGCTGTTACATTAACATAATATCCATTTTTATATGTAAGTTTATCTCGAGATGGTATACTGCTTTTATTATCTTCATAATCATTATCATTTGCATCTAGAATATCATCCATTCTGGATGCGCTGTCTTCAACTTTATATGTATAAGTTGTTTCCTTTTTAGACTCCATTTTTCTCATCCTTTCTCTATATCATTCTAAAAGCCATACAAATAAACCATAAAATAATCGTAATTAATAGAAATTTAATTCCATTATTATACCACTTTGCCTTCTGATTACAGATTCGTGAATTTGTATGTATTTGTTCTTCCAGGTCATCTATCAAATCTTGTTCCGTTATTTGATTTGCTTTATCCCTATAATTTTGTAATTCCATAGCACCAATACTTCCAAAGAAAAACAAAGAAGATGCATTATTCAAATTTTTCACTCGTGCGATAATGGCCCACATAAAACTAACAATAGATAAAAAGCTTGCACAATAAAGTAAACCTACTAATAATACAGCAAAAATTTCCCCGCCATTTAATTCTGATAATTTCGATACTTGTGTAATCCTCTGGAAAGCATTAGGCAGACCACCACTAAAAATCATACCGATAAGCACCCCTGCAAGTGCCAGAGCAAATGAAATCTTTGTATCTATATTACCTATCCAAGTGTTAATCATCGATAGAGTTTGATATGCATCATCTTTTTTAAACCCTTGTCCGGTTGAATTTTGATTATTATTCTGTCCCATATTATACCCCTCTCATCTGCTTAACTTTTCTTAAAGCAGTTTCAAAAGAGTTTCTATTCTCCCTTGAAACTGTATAGTTTACTAACCTGCGTTCTATAGCATTTTGTAATTTATATAAAACATAATTTTCTTTAGCCCATTTTAGTGTTTCACTTTCCATGTTAACCCAAACAGAATTCATTTCTGCCATTACTACAATCACGTCATAAGCTTCTTCATATCTTTTATAATAGCTGTATACTGCAATCAACCCGCAGTCTATTTTACTTTTTATTTGTTTTTCAGAATAGTTGAGTATATTCCCCATCTCAAAACACTTTCCAATTATCTTATTCCATAACTTTTCTGTTACATGCTGGACATACCCTGCTTTGCAATGGGCAAAATCAATTAGTTCACACAAGAACTTATAGTAATCTATCCTCATTTGATTTAACTCAGTCTGAGCATGATCTCGTTCTCTCTGTGCCTGTATACGCATTTCCTTTTCTTTATTATATTGATCCAACAATTTCTGGTTTTCATTTTTTAAACGTTCTTCTAAGATAGCAAGTTCTCTTTCTCGTTGAATTAATTTATTTTGAAGATTTTCAATTTCTTTAATTCCAATTAATAATTGATTTTCTGTATCTCCGACATCATCCGGTTCAACTTTAATTGGAGAACCCAATTCCTCAAAATAATCTAAATAATAATCGCTTGTCACATAGCCACGAAATAATTTTGATCCTTTATACTTTGCCACCTCAGTCCAAACATCTTTATAACAATCAGATAGCTGTTTATAAACATTATCAGAAATAAAAATTTCCCCGCCAGAAGCAAGATCAGAATATTTGCTTGCATGATTTGTAGTATTATCTACCCATACGCAATCTACTTCGTTTTCCTTATTTTCATCTTGCTCAACGCCATACATTCCTACCTGTGTAACTAAGACTTTGCCATAATCAATCCCTATACCGCATTCAATAATTTTCCCATTAACTTTCGATTTCAAATATTTATTAAGGCTATAATCAATTACCGTTAAAAGACTTCTTGCTGCATTAATTGCTTTATCAACCGCCTTTTCAACGATTAATCCACTTTCATCTACTGAATCAATAAATACTCCCATGATTCTATCGCCCAAGAACTGTCTCGTTACACCTCCGTTTTTTCTAACACAATCAACAGCCATTCTCATAAACGAACGATATATTTTTACCATACTTTTAGCCTGACTATTTTCAGTCAAATATGTTGACTTCCGAATATCAATAAACAAAATAGCAGCAACAATGGAGTAAGTTTTATTATTATCTTCTAACTGTTCAATTGTCGGTGGCAAATCAGAGTTTACCTCTATCTGCTCCACTGGTTGCTCAATAATATTTTTTAATCTGGAATCTAACTTTTCAAAATCACTTTTACTCAGTGCCATATTTACTCTCAATACTCCTCTATTGCATTTTTCCTATTTTTTCTCCATCCGGCAACACAAATGCCTGCTCATATCCAACATCCAACGCCTCTGCAATCTTCGCCATTTCCTCAGAGGATACGGTACCACGCTGCAGCTTCTTATTAAAATTCTGCGGAGTCTGTCCAATTCGTCTACAAAGTTCCGCAAGGCTGATATTCATTCTGTCACACAATTCTCTAATCATATCCGATGTTGTCATTTTCCACCTCCATCAGCACAGTACAATTATAAACCCTATGGTTGATAAGCACAAGCTACCTTCTTTAAAATTAACAGCCCATTAAAAAAGCACCTTGCAGCCATTTCAAAAGCCACAAGGCACCTCATTCATTCTGTTATTTACCTCTCCACATCCACCTTCGTCCCAGATTTGAACTCCACCTCAAAACGCTCACCATAAACGGTAACCTTCTCTATCAGCCGCCGCACCAGCAGTTCATCATACTCCGTGACCTCTGTAGACTGCTGTTCCAGAAACTCCCGCATCTCCCTGATCCGCTGTTTCAGTCCCTCCCGCTCGGCGCTCTCCACCAGGGCATTCTGTTTCAATTCCCGCAGCCTGTCAATCTCATCCGCAACACTGTTATAATCCTTTTTCGAATTCGCCAGTTTCAGAAGTTCCTTTTGCAGTTCCTGCAGCTTGGCCTCAATCCCTTCCGATGAGGTTTCATCCCCCTGCCGGATCACCGCTTCTATGTTCTCCTGGAGAGTGACCATCATGTTTTCCCTGTTGCCAAGTGTACGGTTGATCGCCTGCACCACCGCCGCCTGCAAATCTTGCTCCTGAGTAGTTGGTGCGTCACAGGCTGTTGGTCCATGTTCCACACGGGTACAGCACCGCCACACTGTGGAATGTTTTCCACGGTTATTCCATGCAATCCTCCGGTAAATTTCACCGCACTTGGAACAGTAAACAATGCTGGATAAGGCATACTTGCTGCTGTAAATCCTCTTTTTCCGGTTGGCTCCGCTATGGAGGTTCGCCCGCCGGATCATTTCCTCCTGCACCTGCATATAAAGGTCACGTGGAATGATGGGCTCATGGCTGTTTTCCACATAATACTGTGGGACAATCCCCTTGTTCTGCACCCTCTTTTTATTGAGGAAGTCAACAGTATAGGTCTTCTGCAAAAGGGCGTCTCCGATGTACTTTTCATTCTGCAGGATCTTCTTCAGTGTTTCCGGACGCCACTTCGTTTTCCCAGCCCCAGTAAGAATCCCGTCTGCTTCCAGGCCACGCCCGATCTGGAGCAGGCTTGCCCCTTCCAGGTACTCCCGGTAAATCCGCTTTACCACTTCCGCCTCTACAGGCTCTATGATCAGATTTCCTTCCTCATCCTTTGTGTAACCCAGAAAACGGCTGTGGTTGACCCGGACCTCTCCGTTCTGGAAGCGGTACTGCAATCCGAGTTTGATGTTCTGGCTCAAAGACTGGCTTTCCTGCTGTGCCAGGCTCGCCATAATGGTGAGCAGCACCTCACCTTTGGAATCCATGGTATTGATGTTCTCTTTTTCAAAGAAAACCGGGATGTTCTTCTCCTTCAGTTCCCGGATATATTTCAGGCAATCCAGCGTGTTTCTGGCAAACCGGCTGATGGACTTGGTAATGATCATGTCAATGTTCCCGTCCATGCAGTCCTGGATCATGCGGTTAAATTCCTCCCGCTTTTTCGTATTCGTTCCGGTGATCCCGTCATCGGCATAAATCCCTGCCAGCTCCCATTCTGGATTCTTCTGGATAAACTGCGTATAATGTGCCACCTGCACCTCATAGCTGGATGCCTGCTCTTCACTGTCCGTGGAGACCCGGCAGTAAGCGGCGACTTTCAGCTTTGGCCGCTGCTCGGCTGCGGCTGTGTTTCCCACACGCTTTCTGGCGGGGATCACAGTGATGTTCCTACTCAGTTCCACCCATATCCACCTCGCTCTCAATCAAACTGTATGCATACGCTGCCTGTTCAAAGGGATCGTCAGAAACCTTTTTCACTGCAGGCATGGTAAAATTGGTAGGGAAGAGGATGTCCTTCTTTTCTTCCAGTTCCCACACCCGCCCCAGCGCTTTTGCCCGACTCATGCGTATTTCTTCTGCCTTATCGAAGGTTTCTTTGTCGATAATAGCCGGATAGTAATCATCTCCAAGATACTTCTTATTCCGGAGCATCCTTCCGGCGCTCCCGTGGTACAGATTTAATCCGACCTTCTCAGCGGCGGGCATAAGCGCCATGCCGGAAATATAGTTCTGAAAAAACTCCCGCACCGTGGCGGCCTGTTTTTCATCGATGACCGCCCGGCCGTTTTCAATCTGGTATCCATACGGAATGTGTCTCATGGTTCCACCAGCCTTTCTCTCAGGGATAATCCGCATTTCAATTCAAAAACCACTTCTTTTCTGGACAGTACGGTGATTCGCTCCACGAAGGAAAGGAAAATTTCGTCATCAAATTCCGTCATCATGGTTCCTTTGGATGTAAACCGTAGCAGCCGCTGCAGTTCCTCTATTTTGACCATATCTCCATTGACAGAGCGCATCAGCCCATCCTTTTCCTGCCGTAGGGCTTCCGCTTCCGCTGCAAGTTCATTACTTTCCTTGTTAAAAAGAGCAGGCTCCAGATAGCCGCTTGCCATCAGGTTCGTCAGCACCTGTTTCTGCTCCCTGTTTTTCTCGATGGCCGTTTCCAGTTCTTCAATCTTTAGCAGCCGGGATTGATCATTCAGCCCCCGCAGGCTTTGCAAAAGAGGACGCAGTACCAACTGATGTCCAAAGACCAGCTTATTCATCATGGTAACAAACGCCAGTTTCAAAGCATCATCCGTGATGTATTTCTGCGAACAGCTTTCCTTATCTTTCAGATGATTGACACAAGTCCAGGCCACATATTGACCGCTGGGTTTATAATGCATCCGTCTCTTATATTTGCCGCCACATTCTTCACAGCAGATTCGGCCGGAAAAACCATACCGGTTCTGGTATCTCCCGGTGTCATGTCCATTTCCTTTTTCACGCCCTCGCTGTTTCAAAACTGCATTGGCCAGTTCAAACTCTTCCCTGCTGATGATTGCTTCATGGTGGTCCTGCATCAGGTACTGGTCAAGCTCTCCCCGGTTCTGATGGCGGTTAAAGCTGTTGTCCGTATAGGTCTTCTGGAACAGGACGTCACCCGTATACTTTTCATTCCCGATGATGGCATTGACGGTACCCGGTGTCCAATGTCCGCCCTTCTTAGTAGCAACGCCACGCCCATTCAGTTCCTCCGCAATCTCGTGGGTACTTTTCCCCGCAAGCGTGTCCGTAAAGATCTGTTTCACGATTTCCTCCTGCTCCGGCACGACCACCATTTTCCCATCCACGTTGGCATAGCCGTATGGGGGATAGGAAATGATGAAAGTTCCATTCTGGAAACGCCGTTTGATGCCCCACTTCTCATTCTCAGAAATAGACACAGATTCGCTTTCTGCCAAGCCGCTTAGGATGGAAAGCATCAGTTCGCTTTCCATGGAGCCTGTGTTTATATTTTCCTTTTCAAAATAGATGTAAATATTTAAGTCCAGCAGCTTCCGCACCAGTTCCAGACAGTCCGTGGTATTTCTGGCAAACCGGCTGATGGACTTGGTAATGATCATATCAATCGTTCCCCGCTCACAGGCAGCAACCATAGATAATAGCCCATCCCGCTTTTCCTTCTTCGTGCCAGAGATGCCTTCGTCATAGTAAAGTCCGGCAAATTCCCACTCATCATTGGATTTGATATAACTCTCATAGTGGGCTTTCTGCGCTGCCAGACTAACAAGCTGTTCATCTCTGGCTGTAGATACCCGGCAGTAGGCCGCCACTCTAAGTTTTCTCTTTTCGAGGAGCATATTTTCTTCAATCTTTGTGATCCGTTTCATCCTCTCACCTCTCTTTCGGTACGGACATATTCGCTCTGACACCTGCAAATAGCAAGTCATTTAGGGCATAATCCGAGCCAGATAGGGAGAGAATGATTGGCGGTTTTTCGCCGTAATTTTGTCTAATTCACCCTCAGAAATCAGGTCTGCCTCCCGCAACTTTTCCAGCAGTTTTTGCGCCATGTAATAGTCAAATTCCCTTTGCAGTTCCTCGTCTGTGAATAGTTTCCTCTCTGCTGTCTGATTCTGAAAACCAGCTGTCACCTTCGTTACCTGCATGGTATTCCTCCTATCCGAAGGATGCCTCCTTCAAAATACGGAGATTTCTACAGCGTTTTGAGGGGGTATTACAGACAAAAAAATAAAGCCCGCAGACCATGCATCTATCGCACAGCCTACGGGCATCCTGTTTTTTCCGTTTTATTTAAAGTCGTTTACAGTAATCCAGAGAAATCCAACCAGCGCCGCTCTTGAGTTTACCCCAGCCAGCCACAGAGCCAGTACCAGATTTTACCTCGGTAATGGTGAATACCCCTTTCCCGGTGTACTTCCCGGTCTTAGCGTAATTCGTACCAGGGCCTTTGCGGATATTCAGGTCTGTTGCTGTTACCTGTACCAGGAAGGAACCGGTTGAACTTCCAGCGCCCGACTGCTTTCCGGTATAAACCACCTTGCCGCTTTCATCAAATACAGAATAGCCAGCATTGGAGTCGGCGCATTTCTTTGCGTTATCCAGATTGTTGAAAGCCCCCTTCTGGCTCTTGGCATCCGACCAGCTTTTGCGGACACGGTATAAGACCGAGCCTACCGATCCGGAAGACGAGCCCCCCAGTGCTGCCGTTACCTTGGAGGCCAGATCCCCAAGCCGGGAATACAGCCAGTCCCCCGGACAGGATTTGTTGGCAAACCAGCGATGGACGGTGAGTACCATCTCATCAGACTTCGGGGAATAGTTGAGCGTCTTATTCTTATCCCCCAGCCAGAGAAGTTTCTTCTTCCCATTCCGTTTGCAGATGTCCGTACACAGTTTCACGAGGGAATTGTAAACAGCAGTGGTCATTGCGTAGGGATGATTCAAATCGCTGGCGCACTCAATGGTGACTGCCCTCTGGTCATTGGCGCTGCTGGAAGAACACCAGGAGCGGTTCTTTTCCTCCACGCAAAGGGCGATCTTCCCGTCTTTCCCGATGCCATAGTTACAGCTGGCCTCTCTGGACGGGCTGGTAAAGCATCCGCAGATGCTCTCCGCCGTCAGCTGGCCGACCACACAGTGGGGAGTAATCCGATCAATGGAATGCGTCCTCTGCCCGGAATGGTTCGGGCTGAGTTTTGTGTAAGATACAAGGGAACTGTTTGTGTAAGCCATTATTCATTACCTTCCTTTCCGTTTTCTGCTCTGTCATGGAGCTGCTCTAATACCGTTTTGATCTTTTCCGGGATAGGGAGTCCCAGATGTCCCGCATTCTCCAGCAGGCTCACGCCTTCATTGGAGATGTAGAAAAAGATCACCGCTGTCCGTAAGACCGCCCCGGTTCCGATCACCTGCACATCGATGATGTTCGCAATCCCGACCAGCAGGAAGATCAGTACCTTGCGGAAGATTCCCTTAAAGCCGACTTCGCTGGATAACTGTTTATTGATGATGGCGCACATCACACCTGTGATGTAGTCGATCACCACGAAGGCAATGAGGGCATAAAGCAAACCGTCACAGCCTCCAAGAAAATATCCCAGCCAGCCGCCCACAGCGGAAAAGATGAGTTGGATGGTGTTCCAAAATTCTTTCATGGTGCGTTCCTCCTTTGAAATGTTGATATGAAAAAAGCGGCTGCTCCGAAGAGTAGTCGCTGATTTCCAGAAAATATAAAGTTATGCTGTCCGCTTCCACATATAGCAGACGATATAGGGCTGCAGGTTGGTGTGGGAACCGCCACCTCCCGTATTTGCGTTCTTTCCTTTTGGAGTCAGTGAGTGAGTATGCGCCCCAGCACTGCTGGTCGGGGAGGTAGCCTGCGCCCCAGAAGTTCCTGCACTATGCACTGTATAGCGGCTGCTGCCTGCACCTCCATCCGTATCACGGCCAATATTGTGCGTATGACCGCCTGCACTGTTGGTCGTGGTAGAACTTCCGGTGAACGTATGCGTATGGCTTGGCATCTGGCTGGTAGTCAGAGTAACCGCCGATGCGCCACCAGTTTTCTCCACCGTATTAAAATTGCTATCCGATGTGTTAATTCCTACCGGCACCCGGCCGCTGCCCCATGCCACCCACGTCCCGCCAAAATAGGTGGAAGGATTGGTTGAGCTAACACTCATATAAATGCTTCCCACGGGGTACATGGTCTTGGCAAACTGCTGGATGTATTCCTTCAGCAGCATCCCATAGACCTTCACATCCCAGTTCTCGGCCACCTCGAAGGTATTATCGCTTTCTGATACCTTCCCAATCGCCACGCCTTTGCCGCCGCTCTTAAAGTCCATGACCACGGCAGCCGTGGAGACGATCTCCTGTACGGAAATGGTGGAAAACGCATCCTCCAAGGTGTAGCGCACATCATAGGAGGTCTCCGTAGAAATCTGCCCCCGGCCATAGGTAAAAGCTGTATTTGAGGCAAAGGTCACCCCGGCGTCCGTCCACTGCTCCGCAGCCACCTGCTTGTACTGGACAGAAGTTTTGAGAGTATTCTTCCCGCCACAAGTGGAATAGCCAAAGGACACCAGCGCGTGGATGTATGTCCCGTCATCATCCAGCGCCCCGTTGCTTAAGCACCGCTGGGACAGGGAGGAATTGAAATATGGCGGGGAATAGGCGGTCACCGTGATCGAAACGGAAGCCTCCGCCGATACCCGGCCTCTGGAATCCGTTACGGTGGCCTTAAAGGTAATCGTCCCAGAATTATTGAGGAAACCTGTCGTCAGCGTGGACGCGGAACCACTGTACCCGCCGCCCGTAATGGAGTAGGACTTGATGGTGGAGCCATAACTTCCAGCCGCCCCGTTGATCGTCAGCTTTACCTTGGACTTTGTCTGCACATAAATTCCCCACGTACTTGGCACTTCTCCATCAATCCGGGAAGCAGTCAGGCTGGAAATAGTCGGTTTTACACTGGCAGGAATACTTAAAGTCAGCGTACAGGTTTTGGAACCAATATTCGTATTTCCGTTATAGGTCGTACAAGTGATTGTGCAGGTACCGCTGATCGCATTTGGGATGTGACTGGCCAGCGAAAGAGCTGGCGTCCATGATACAGAAGTTGCCGTTGTCTTGGTTGCAATTGTCCCGTTGGTATTTCCAAAGGAATACGTCAGCGTATGCGTAAAAGCGGAAGAAGCACGGTTGATCGAAATCGTACCGGCAGACCCCATCGTCATATTTGCAGCAGATACGCTGGAGGCACGGGGGATGCTATCCAGCGTAATGTTGGCGCTGGCTGTGATTGTTCCATAGTACGTCCCACTTAAGGTTGCCCGGATCTGGAACACTGCTGAAATCGCTAAGGACTTACTGCCATCGCTGGCATGATTGACCGTCCTTGATACCGTTCCCAGCAAATGTGTTCCCGTGGTACTAATCGCTGGGGAGGAAAAAGTCTGAGCCGATCCGTCAATGGTGCAGGTATTGTCACTTCTCCCACTGATATTTAAACTCCAGTCATTCACCAGATAAAGCTTACAGGTAATGGTAGACGTATTGGCAGAGACATTCTTGCTCTGCGACCAGTCCACCCGCAGCTTATAGTGGCCATCCCGGATGGAGCCGGAAAAACTGCCGCTGGATGCCATTGTCCTCACCCCTTTCCATCATCAGCGTTTTAAACCGGGCCTCTCCATTTGATTGAAAGGTTCCCATTGGTTCTCGGTATAAAATCAAACCACCCCCGGCTTTCATTGCCGAGGGATAGCTTGTTGCGGATCTCCGCATTGGTAATCACAAGGCTCTGGTTGGAGATATAGGCAATCTTCTGCCCATTCTCTTTAAAGGCCAGTTCCTCGTTGGATAGTTCTGCTGTGAAGGCGTTCCCGACTTTTCCCAGTTCAATCAAAGCACCTTTAAACCGGATATATTCCTCCAAAAGCAACTGGTTCGTAGAGACATTTTCCTTGATTTCGTCCGTAATTGTAGTGAAATCCATCCGGATTTCTGTGCTGCTCTGAGTAATGCTGGTTTCAAAATCCTTCTGGATCGTCTCCATTTCTGAGCGGGAAATGAATTCCTCCCGGACGGACATATTGATCTGTTCCGAGGTTTTCGTGATCTCGGAGTAGCATTCCCGGATGTTTTCCTCCAAGGAGGCAAGGTCATCCTCATAACCGGAGAAATTCTGGAAGGTTGCCTGACAGCTGGTGATAAGCGCCATGCGATCACCTCCGGTCAGTTGGATACATCACACTGCAGCGTCAGGATACTGTCAATATCCGCTGCGGAAAGGTAAATCACCTTCCCGGCCTTATCAAATTCTGCCGCATGACCATCCTTGTCCTGCGCATACCATGTGTAGGTCAGCGACTGTTTCTCTGTGGCAGCCGCCCAAGCCGAGCCGGAATACTTCATCAGAGTAACCGTCTGCGCAGAATGATCCACCTGATACCAGAAGTCACCTTCCTCTGGATTGGACGGAGCCGTCTCCGAGATACTGCCAAGCAGCGGATCGACTTCTTTCTGGTTGGTACGGACGATCACATAAGGCACCACACCGCCGAGATTATTCTTGACCGTAAAGCCACCGATGGAAAGCATCTCCGATACATAAGGGTCGGATTTATCTTCCACCGTGATCACATCCTCATAGGTATTGCCCTTATAGGTCATCGTACAGCGGTAGGACTGGATGTTCACGATATCCGCCCCTGATACCGACAGGGTGGAGGACGTTTCTCCTGTGATATTCTCCCACTCACCACCTGTGTATTTCGCCCACTGATAGGTAGCTCCTGTCGTAATCTCAGAAGCGCCGTCATAACCAACCGCTGCCAACGCAAGGCTGCCGGACTGGTTAATGACAACAGTACCTTCCGGTGCATACACAGAGAATACGATTGCATTGGCACCGCTGGCTCCGTTGCTGCCCTTGTTGGATTTTGTCCATGCAAACTTCTTTACCACGGAGGCTCCTGAAATCGTAAAGGTCAGGTCAATCGTGCCATTTAAGACCGTTGCCCCGCCAAGAGCCGCATTAGCGGCAAAGGTCAGTACCACTGATCCGGCTCTGGAAGCGGTCGCTGCTGTATTGCTCTTCACTGTCACGCCAGAAGGCAAAGTTCCCACCGTACAGGTGCAGGCGACCTGCGAAATTCCCACATACCCCGTAAATGGGATTGTGATATCCGTAGCTGCCGCTACCAGCCCTCCGGAAGTACAAGCGATATTCTGCGCCTCATTCCCAAGGATGACAGAAAGGCCGCCCGTTCCGGCTGCCCCCGGTTCACCTTGAGAGCCGTCATAGATCTTCGTGAGGGAAGTCGTATCATAAACATCCGGGTCATCGGTCGCCAGCTTGATCTGAGCCACCCCATTAAAAAAGACAGCATGATCTGGTTTCACTACCAAAGTGCCGCCGGAGATGCTGGCATTGTCCGATGTGGTGGGATAATCCTTCCATTCCCCGGTGCTGTCTTTATACTGCCATGCCGTGATCGTCACTCCCTGCACCTGTGCCGTCAGGGTAGCCTGCTTGGCCCCGACCAGAGAAGAATTGGCGTCATACTTAAATACATAAGTATCTGCCGCAAGATAGGCCAGCTTTGCGTTCTGTGCATTACGGATCAGCGTATAGGTGATGTCGGCGGAGATATTGACGGTATTCTTTGTCTCCGAGTCGTAATAGCTGATATAGCAGAGATAGGTGAGCATCCCAGAAGTGGCTGCTGCCAACTTGTTGGCATTGACCGTTAGAACACCTTTAGAGACACTCTCCCCGGAGGTCAGCGCTGCCTCCGCTCCGTTTCCCTCCTTCCGTTTCCACGAAATCGTAAGCCCCGATGCGTCCAGCGCCAGGTTGGTCTGGTCGAGAAATACCACCGGGGTAAGGGTCAGGGGTGTGCTGGCCCAGTCCGGCGCATAGGTATGGGGCAGCACGTTGGGATCTTCAATCTGAGACTTCGGCAGATTGGAGGTAATATAAGCCGACAGTTTCCTCTGGTCCGTAATATCTACAAAGGTCTGCTGGCTGGAAGTTAATACAGTAGGCATATCGATTTCCTCCTTCTTAAATCGTGATTTCACAATAGAACGATGCGTTGTCGGTCACATCTTCCGTGGTAACTATGATAGATTTCATCCCGATATGGGAACTGTCCCAATCTGCATCGAAGTCTTCCCGGCCGGAATTCCGATGCCAGACAAAGCTGCTGGCCGGAAGGGTATCCGTGATTTCCTTGTCCCACGAATACACCCGGCAGCGAAGGATGCTGCGCTGCCCCTTATCCCGGAAGATGTTCACCCCATCCACCACCAGTTCCGTCCGGTACATCTTTTGTGCATTGATCTGATCGACTTTTCCCGTAATCACCTCGATCTTGGAGGTCTGCCCTAAGAGATCATCTTCAATAGAAGTGATATTCTGGTCTTGCTTCGCAGACTCAGAGGTTAGCCGGACACCGGCAGCCCCTATCGTGATGGTGTTGCCGGAAGGGTCAAGATAGTCCCGTGTACGGCTCAGGCAAAGGTATGTCCCGTCAATCCCGTGCGGTTTGGAAATGCAGCGCACATACATTCTTGCCCGGATATCCCCGATATCTGCACCGGTATCCGATTCATCCACGATGGTCAATTCCATGCTGGTGACGCCTTTGGCCAACTCGGCAATCCGGGCATTGGCTTTCCGCAGCAGGTTCCCTGCCAGCGTCACATCCTCCCAGATCTCGGTCGTCCAGATCCATCCGATTTCTTCGACTGCTTCCTCATCGTACACATAGTTCCTGCCATCGTTCACCGCCGTAATATCCAGCCGGGTGTCCGTCTCGGTTTCGTTGCCATCCTCCTCGGTCTCCGTAAGTTTCGCCCCCAGCGGAATCAGGGCTGTTATCCGTTCTGTGTGGTCACGGGTAATCTTCACATCCGTCAGGTTCTTACCAAACTCCACGGTCTGCAGTGACCGATCGGGAAAATCCTCCAGATAATCCAGCACCTTTCCACTCTCGGTATAACGCACCTGCAGGTAGCCTCCGTGTGTCTTGATCAGCTTATCCTGTATGGCATCCATCGTCACGGAGTAATCGGAATTACTGTAGCTGATATAATCGTTGTTATCCGTCACTGTTACCGTGCCAAGGGTGAACTGCTTCTTTTCTTCCACCGTAGCGTTATGCACAGAAAGGAACTGCTCCAGCAGCCCACGGAGCGGCCCCTGATAGGAAAAGGGAGGCTGCATGGTGTCCTTCAGATACGCAAGGCAGGACTCGCATGTCCATGTGTGGGTGTTATAAAAATCTGTCCCATCATCCAAAGCCCGCCCCTCAAATACCGTGAGATCATCTTTTTTACAGACGATGGTCGAAGCCATCGGCCGGATCGCAGAAAGATAGGGATGGTTGAACGGGGCAGAGAGGGTCAGGCTGTCGATATTCTCCGCATCCTCCTGCACCTTCGCCTCCGTGATGGAAAGCTGGGACAGATGGGGATGGTAAAACAGCTGCCCATCCACAAACACTCGAAACAAACTCATAGGCGTCCCTCCCGGTACCGGAAGGTGGTCGTGCCTTCTCCCGTAATGCTGACCGAATTTTGCCCTTCCTGCAGTTCCAGTTCCGGGAATGTCCACGTCCCGGCGCTGACGGATTTGCGGAATACATCTTCACCGATACTCCAACTGAGCGCCGTCTCCGCTGTCGTGACTACCGTGGGTACGACAGGCATATAGTCATTGTTTAGGATCGCCGTGCCGCCACCAGTGATAGTGACCACTGTTTCTTCCGTGTGATAACGGTAAGAGTCTCCATCCGAGCAGGACAGCACCATCTGGCCTTTCCCGGTAAGGGGATCATATGCCGGTTCCAGTTCCAAGGTACCCAAAGCATACAGATCCAGCTCCTCGCTTAAGATCACCTGACACAGCTGTCCGGCGTAGAGATTGGCAAGGATATCCTTCATTTGATTAAATTTCTCCCGGCTCCCCAACATGGACAAGGTAATAGAAAAGCTCCGGGGCTGGTAGGATACCCGCCCAAGAGCCTCAGTAAAACGGATTGGAGCATTGCGCCCCGGTACCACAACCGTATTGGTCTGTGACTGCGGCGTGGGAAAGTCAATCTCCTCCCGGAGCCAGCCTATCGCAAACATCCACAAATCATTGATTTTCACATCTGGTCTCATAGGCTCAGCCTCCTTTGCAGTTTCTGTGTTTTTCCAAGGCCGCTGTCAATGGCGGGGAGCAGATGCCCCACCAGCGTCCCGTCATCCAGATACAGTCCCTTGCAGCTGTTTTCCGCAATGATTGCCAGATATTTCTCCATTGCGCTGGTATTCATTCTGCTGGACAAAATATTTTCCAGCTGATTATAAAATCCCTTCAGCGGAAGAACCGCTTCCCGGCCAGCCTCGCCGCCTGCCATCAGGCTGCTGCCGTTCATACCAAAGATGGTCGGTTTCGTCATGATAGCGCCTTCCTTATACCAGTCAATCGACAGGTGGGGAACGCTCGGCGGAGCAAGGGATAGCTTGCCCGTAATCTTGAAATGGGGCAGCTTGATCTTCGGCAGTTCCAGCTTCATGCCGGAGAAGAAACCGCTGATCTTATCCACGATCCCTTTGATCGTATTTTTGGCTGCTTCAATCGGCTTCGTGATGGCGGTCTTGATCCCATTCCACACCGTGGTGGCGGTACTCTTGATCCCGTTGAATACACTGGAGACTGTACTCTTTACGGCGTTGAATACGGAAGAAACCTTGCTCTTGATCCCATCCACCACCGTGGAGATCACAGATTTAATCCCGTTCCACACTGAAGAAGCTACAGACTTGATGGCATTAAAGACAGAAGTCACTGTATTTTTGATGGTATTCACCACTGCGGACACTTTACTGCTGATGGCGTTCCAGATGGAACCGATCACGTTCTGGATCGCCCCCATGATGCTGGAGATCACACCGGAAATGGCTGACAGCACGGAACTGACGGTATCCTTGATCCCATTCCAGACGGAAATGACGATATCTTTGCAGTTCTCCCAGATAAACCGGAACGGCAGCGTGATGATGTCCACGGCTCCCTGAATGATAGAGCCGAGCAGCATCACGGCAGTCTGCACCACGTTGCAGATGCCGTTCCAGACATTCTGCAGGTGTGTCCAGAGGTTGGAGAACCACGTTTTCACACTCTCGATCATGGTGCCGATCCCGGTACAGATGGTATTCCAAAGGTTCCCAAACCACTCGGTAATGGCTCCCCAGTTCTGGATGATGGCGATAATCCCGGCAATGGCCGCCGCTACCGCCGCAATCACGGCGATGATCGGTAGGAGGGAGATATTCAGCGCCCCAACCGACACCGCCAAGGCCGCAATCACCGGAGTCAGTGCCGTAAAAGCCGCCAGCAGAGCGCCAAGAATGACGATAAAGTTCTGCACCGGCCCCGGCAGCTGCGCAAACCAGTTGCTTACCGTCTGGATTACCGCAACCAGCGGAGGAAGGATTGTATTGGCGATCTCAGCCAGCTTCTCTCCCAGAGGAACAAGGGATTGCTGCAGCTTCCGGGTGTTGGATTCCATCTCCTGCATAGGCGTGGTCGTTGCATCGAACAGCCCCTGTGCAGAACCTTTCACACTGTCATAAGTACTTCCCACCGAAGTCAGGGAAGTGATGAATTTCAGGTTCCCATCCTCGGCCATCGTTCCAAAAGCCAGCGCTGCAAGGTTTAAGGCTTCCTGCTGGTTTGTACATCCGGCAATATCCGCCACGATGGAGTCAATGACCTGTTTCTGGGTAGCACCGCCATTTTGCCAAGAGGTAAACAGCTCCTGTGTTTTCGTGGAGAACATGCCGATGGACTCCCCAATGGTGCCGTCCACCAGACGGGTGGTGACCTCATTGATGGCATCGTTGACCTTGTCAAGGTTGTAAGCGCCGTTCTTCAGACCATTGTCCAGCAGCTGGAAATACTCCGAGGCAGAATACCCGGCCTGTGCGAATTTACCCGCATACTCGGAAAGGTTATCCCCTAACTCATTTGTCTTATCCAGACCGTTCTGGGTACCCACCACGATGTAGTCCATCGCCTGCTGAGCGGTCAGACCGTACTGCTGCATGAGGGAATTGACGCCTCGAAGGGTCTCATTCATGTCAATGCCGTACAGTTCCTCTAAAGTGATCGCCTGCTGGGTCAGGTTGGTCAGATCGGTTTCACTCAAATCCCCAAGGTTCTTTTTGACCATCAGAACCGCATTGGCCACAGCGTCCATACTTTCGCCCACACCGGCAGAGTACACGTTTTTAATGACATTTGCGGACTGCTCCGCTGCCTGTCCCGTCTCTCCAAAGTAAGCATTCACCTTGGTCACGGCGTTCTCGGTATCGGTATAGGCATCCAGTGCCTTATCCCCGATTTCCTGTATCTTATCGCCCACGGCAGACAGCTGATCCGCTGCCTGCATCAGCGCAGCGCCTTTCGTGTTTTCAGCAATCTGGCCCACATCGTCCGCTGTATTTTCCGCAGCGTCTCCGGCCTCTCTTAACTGCTGGATCAGGTTTTGGATCGCCTGCCCGTCATCCACCGTGTCCAGAGCGTCCGTCAGCTGGCGGATATCGGCTTTCCCTCCTGTGGCAGACTTTCCGATCTTCTCAAGGGCCGTCCGCAGCTGGTCAGAATTCGCCGTACCATTTTTAATCGCAGAGGTCAGCCGACTGCCAAGGACATCCGCATAGTCATCGACTTCCGTTCCCGTAGCAGCAAACAGTTTTTCCAGCCGTGCAGTATTCTGGGAAAGGGCATCCTGCTCTGTCTGCAAATCGGAAAGGTCAGCCTTATATTTGTTCAGCTTTCCACGGGTTTCCTCAATCTCCCGCTGGAACGCCTGATACTTATCCGCCCCAATATCCCCACGGGCAAAGGCTGCGGCCACCTGCTCCTGTGCGGCTTCCAGAGCCGACAGTTTTTCTTCCGTCTGGCTTATCGCCTGAGCCAGCAGTTCCTGCTTCTGCGCCACCAGCACCGTATTGGAAGGATCGAGTTTTAGCAGACGGTTTACATCATTTAAGGCAGACTGTGTTTTCGTGATAGAAGAATTGACGCTCTTCAGCGCCTTATCAAGCCCTGTGGTATCGCCACCGATCTCAACTGTGATACCCTTAATCCGGTTCGCCACAACCCTCACCTCCTTAAAAATGGGCATGAAAAAAGCCCGGATTGCTCCGAGCATGAAAAAAGCACCGATTATTTCTAACCGATGCAAGTGATATTATAAATCTTTTTAGCGCCACTGATCTATTCGTACCATAAAGACTTCCCCATCACATATTTATTTTACAATTGATGTATAGCGTATATCAGTCTGGCTCATTCTGAACAGATTCAAATAAATAGCCATGAGGATTACCATTTTTATCTCCACACATCACGATGCAATACATTTGTTCTCCACCAACCATATGTATAACGTGTTGATTCAAAAGATAAAAGATCTTTTTGTACCATATTGGAATCATTTTTTCATAATAAAAGACATCAACTTGTGAACCATATGGATTGGGTACATGCATCAGTCCACCGCATTTATCGTATATTTTTACTGCTTCATCTTTTGTTAAATATGCTTCATCAATATCTACCCACCGCTTTGGTTCTACCGTGTAATCAGTTTTTACCGGAATTGGGTAGAATTGTGGATTGAGTCTTTCTAAATCCCTAAAAATATATTTTGCATTCCAATTTGAGGAAAATTTGTCATTATATTCATTATATAATTCTTTATTAACAACTAGATTTCCCATTGCAATATGTTCAATTATTTTTCGTATTTGTAGAGTCATAAATTCAATATCAGTATATCGAAAAGATGTTGATTTTTGATGAGTTGCAATTATTTCAATAGCCTTCATTCTATTCTTTACATACCACATTTCTTCAAGATATAAATCTAATCCACTTTTTCCCATATACATCTCCTGTTTTAATCGAATTTACGCTATTTTCATAAAATTGTATCAAAAAAATAGCGTAAATTCAATTTAATATTAGAACTTATCAAAATCCTCTTGGGTTGCCACTCTCCTATATTTCACGCCGTCATTAGCCTTTTCCGTCCACATATCCAGAACCAGCCCAATCGTGAGCAGATCCAGATCCCGAATGGAAATCCCCAGTTCCACGCTTCGCAGAAGGAACAGCGGCGTGGTCATTTCCCGCTCACTTCTGCCAATCTTTTTTTTGACGTCACATCCGTCACAAGGTTCTCACCCCACAGTTCCAGAATCTGCGGCAGTACCTCATAAATGGAGAACATATCGAACTGATCCAACCAGTCCTCAATCTTCGCGGGGATACTGTTATCCGCATGGTAGGCCATCACATAGGCCACATTTTCAAAGATTTCCAAATCTTCAATCTGCAGCTCATCCCCATTCTCGGTTTTGCTCTTATAAGATTTTTCCAGTTTGGTCAGATCCTTAAAAATGTCCCTCTTAAACTTCGCCCGGTACAGGCGGGGGATCGTGGCAGAGGAACGGAACGGTACCTTTTTTCCGCTGATTTCTATTTCACGTTTAATCATACACTACCGCCTCCTCCATTCTGTTCACTAGCCTCTTCCTCTGTCGGAATATAGACTGTTTTGTACCAGTTCGCATAAGTATCGGCATCTGTAGTATCCCCGGTTCTGGCCTTGACCAGCCCATCGGAACGGGGATCGGCGGTAATGGACAGTGTCTCTGTACCCGGTTCAATCGTATCTTCCTTCGTTTCCGACTCGATAGACGGGCGGGAGGCAGAACAGTTATACAGCACATGGCGGATGGCATTCACGTCCCCGTCAAACTCAAAGAGCAGGGCAAATTTCACGCTCTCGCCAACACCGCTGTTTTCAACCAGCACCCCTTTTGCATCCAGCTTCTCCTGCAGGATCTCCGTGCGGAACCACTCTGGGATCAGGGCGATCTCCAGATCACCGCTGTAACCGTTGTTGGTCACGCTGCGGAAGTACACAATACCATCCGCATAGAAGGGGCTGGTTTCGCCCTCTGCATCCAGACTGATACTGACTGCACCCGGAATTGCCTTCGGGGCCGCATATGCAAACACCGGAGTCCCCCCGTCATCTGCCGTCTCCGTCAATTTCGCTGCATGGACATTTTTCAGGTTGTATTTCACCTTGTTTCCCATGAAAATCATACCTCCATTTCAAACGAGTAGAGGACTTCATAGAGCTTTTCGCTCTCAATCCAGACCTCTGTTTTGTCATAAAAAATACCGTGCGTATCCAGCACGGCTTCCAGTTTCTGCTCCACAGCCAGATCTTTATTGTCTGTGTACAGTTCAATATTCACACTACTGACCTTCAGATAAACCTTCCCGTCTGCGGAAAAGTTATCGCTCTGGGGCAGAAGGTAGCAGATGAACGGAGGATCGGGGGATTCCCCTTCCGCAAAGTGGTCATAGGCAAAAGGGATGCCCGTTTCCTCCAAAAGTTTCACCAAATCATCCATTTGTCAGGCTCCTCTCAATCTCACGCTCCAGCTGCTCAATTCCAGCCTCTTCCGCAGCAGCAATGTGGGGCCTTGCAGCTACCCGGCCACCGCCACGCTTCGCATGGCCATACTCCAGCAGATGAGCAAGCTGATATCGGTTCCGTGAATGCACGGTTACCTGTAGGGCATTGGAACTTTCCTTTGTGGTTTTCACAGCCCAGCTTTTTCCGTAGTCCCCGGTATTCCTTGGTGCGCTGGCTTCAATATCCTTCCGGACAGCCGTACCTGCCTTTTTCACCGCTTCCTTCATATCCTCCGTGGCCAATTCTGCGTACTCGTTCAGCTGCTCCATTACAGCAGCGGAAAGCTGGCTGATAGAAATTTTCCTTCCCATCGCTACCGCCTCACTTTCTCACAGGACAGCTTGATACTCTTGCGCCTGTAGTTCATATGATCCACAGCGGCGATGTTGTAAAGCTCCCCATTGAATTCCACCCGGAAATGGGTACTATCAATTTCAGCCGCCTTTTTGCACCAGCGGATCGTAAAATCAATATTGGAGTCATCCACCACCATCCCTGCGTCAGTCTGTTCTTTCCCGGCCTCGCCGCTGACCGTCGCATAACAGGTATAGAAAGGCTGCCATTCATTCCGGCGGTTTCCGATGGCATCGGTGACCACCGTACTCTTTGATATGAAAATCCTGACATTCAGCAGTTCAATTTTCATCAGAAAGCCTCCTTCCTTGAACCAAACAAGAGGGAGCGGATTGTCAGAGCCAAGTCATGGTGGTCCGCCTCCTCCCGGTGTTCGTAGAAATATGCGGTTGCATACATGACAGCAATTTTTACGGTCTCATTCTTTTCCAAATCCGTTGTTTCATCAGCCCGGAGGATATCCCGGCAAAGCTGCTCCGCAGATACTATAAAGCCCGCAATCAACTGGTCATCATCTTCATAATCAACCCGGAGATACTGTTTCATCTCTTCCAGCGTTACCACCATCATCCTCACCTCCACCAGGGAGGAAGGGCATGGATTCTATCTACACACCCTTCCATAGCTATCTGTATCCTTAACCCGCAGATCCGGCCTTCTGTACCAGCACCTTAACAGCCTCCGGCAGGATCATCTTGCCGTCCACTCTCTGGGAGCCAAGGAAACCAACCTGTCCATTTGCCGCATACAGCTCATTTAGGCGCTTGAAGGAACGCCCCTGGCGGTCCGCGATCCAGTAATAAGAGAAATCACCAAAAGCGATGGTCTTCGCCCCGGCCGCAATGGCAGGCATATAAGCAGAGGTTTTCACCGGCCGGCCAAGGATCGTGTCCGGCGTACCGGCTACCAGGGACGGCTGCCACAGGTACTGGCCATTGTTATCCTTCAGCTTGCGGATAGCCTTGATGGTGGAGTCGTTCAAAATCCACACCGCATTTTTACGGTACGGGGATTTCAGAGAATAGAACAGATCCATCAGTTCATCTGCTGTTACCGCAGTGGCGGATGCCGCCGTCACACCGGTTTCCGCACCACCAGAGGCAGCCAGGATTCCCAGAGGCTTTCCGGTACCGTCCCCGGTAAAGAAGGCTTCCTCCTCTTTGGTTCCGATCCTTCTCGCAAACTCCCTGGCAATGTAGGACTCCAGGTCAAACACACTGTCATTTAACAGTTCCTCGGAAACCTTGATCATCGTCCCCAGCTTGTAGGCTCCAATGGATACCTGCGCAAAGGAGTCATCGCTTTCCGTGTAGGCTCCTTCCTCATCAATCCAGGAGGCAGTTCCCTTGGATGCCACCACCGGGATCTTCCGGTCGCCGCTGGAGGTCTGGATCACCTTTGCAAGCTGGCGGAAGATATTCTCTTCTTCCAGTGCCTCTACCAGAGTACGCTCATATTCATCCGGCACCAGATACCCGCCCTCGGAATCCGTGCCGATCTGCAGCGCGTTTACCACAGAAGGCATCGGTGCTTTGGAGCGCATCATATTCCAGAAATTCTGGCGGTACTCATCCGCCGCACGGCCAGTTTTAGCCTCCTCCTTGCCGTTCATAGGCTTACCCGTCAAGGGCTTGTTCACCGGGCGGTTCAGTTCTGCATCCAGTGCCTCCTGGCGTTCCAGGCGGGCAATCTCCTTGCCCAGGTCGGTGATTTCCTGCTCCATGCGGGTGTAGGCGGCATCATCCTCGGCAGACAGGATGCCTTTATCGTTTCTATGGGAATCCAAAAATGCCTTTGCGGCTTCCCAGGCTTTGGCGCGCTTCTCGCGCAGTTCAAGAATCGTCATTGTGGTATCCTCCTTTAATTTTTCAAAAGATTGAGCCGCTCGTAGAGACTGTCTACGGAGCGGCCCTTGGGTTTGGAATCTTCAATTTTCTTAGGATTGGTCCTGCACTTGGCTGCAATCTTATCCATGAGAGAGTTGACCACAGCCGCTTTGGAATAGAGCATGGACACCGCAGGCGGCTCCATGTCCTCCGGGATCTCCGCCCGTGCCAGGACATCATCGGCAAAGCCAAGCTCCACTGCCTTGTTTGCGTCCATCCAAGTCTCTGCGTCCATGAGATGAGATAACTTGGCGCGGGACAGCCCGGTCTTGATCTCATAGGCGTTGATGATGGAATCCTTCACGCTTGAAAGCATCTCGATGGCTTTCTGCATCTCAGCGGTATCGCCCATGGCCACGGTCATAGGATTGTGAATCATCATCATGGACACCGGCGATACCAGCACCTTCGTGCCAGCCATCGCAATGACCGATGCGGCGCTGGCCGCAATGCCGTCAATCTTGACCGTGACATTATGCGGATAGTCCATCAGCATGTTATAAATCTGGGCCGCCGCTACGCAGTCACCGCCGGGGCTGTTGATCCAGACCGTGATGTCTCCGCTTCCGCCCATCAGTTCCTCTTTAAAAAGCTGCGGCGTGACGTCATCGTCAAACCAGCTTTCCTCGGCGATGGTGCCGTTCAGGAACAGCGTCCGCTCCGCCGGGGCTGTCTCCGTCTCCGCCTGGTTCTTCCACTTCCAGAACTTCTTCATCGGGGTTTTCCTCCTTTCCCGTTTGTGTATCTGCAAAAGCGCCCGCATTCCCCAGCGGGAGCATATTGCCATTGATCAGGTATAGGTCTCCGCCTTCCTCGGCAGGGATGCGGTCCATGTTCTCCAGTTCCCGGATATCGTTGGCGCTCATCCAGCCGTTCTGCCTTGCCGTAGCGTAGCCGGACATTCTGCTGGCATAATCGCCCCGGAGCAGCCCCTCCACGTTGAACTTGGCAAAATAACTCTTCTTTTCCTCCGGGGAAAGCAGTATCCTCTGAATGGACTGCTCCCATCGCACCAGCCAGGGTTCCAGCGTGTATTTCACGAACTCCAGAGACTGCTGCTCAATATTAGAAAAGCTCGACTTCTCCAGGTCGCCCACCATGTGGGGCGGCACCCGGAAAATCCGGGCGATCTCATTGATCTGAAATTTTCTGGTTTCCAGAAACTGCGCCTGTTCCGGCGAGATGCCGATGGGCGTATATTTCATGCCTTCCTCTAAGACAGCGATCTTATTGGCATTGCCGCTGCCTCCAAAGGTGGACTGCCAGCTTTCCCGGACACGCTGCGGGTCTTTGATGGTACCCGGATGCTCCAGGACGCCGCCAGGGGCCGCACCGTTTGCAAAGAACTTCGCCCCGTATTCCTCACAGGCAATCGCCATGCCGATGGCGTTCTTTGCCATAGCGATAGGGGAATACCCCACCAGCCCGTCAAAGCCAAGCCCTGGGATATGCAGCACATCGGAGGGTTGCAGCCGGACAAGGCTGCCTTTGACTGTGGGCGCGTCATCCATGCTGACGGTGTATTCGTAATAAAGCTGTCCATTGCTGTCACGATTTACTGTCATCCGGTCCGGCATCAGCGGGTAGAGAGCAATCACCTCTCCTTTACCGTTACGGATGATCTGTGCGTAAGCATTGCCCCACAGCAAAAGGTGGGTCATGAGCGTTTCCCGGAACACGAAGGAACTCATCTCCGGGTTTGGCTCGTCATGCAAAAGCAAGTACAGCGGATGGTCGATGGCTTTCTCTTTACCGCCGTCCTCCTTGTATCGGTAGAGGTGCAGCGGCAGGCCTGCCACTGCCTCTGCCAGAATACGGACACAGGAATACACTGCCGTCATCTGCATGGCAGACCGTTCATTGACACGCTTGCCAGCAGAACTTCCTCCAAAGAAAAAGCTGTATGCACTGCCTGTAGTGCGGTTCTGGGGCTTATCCCTGGAACGGAAAAGCCCGGAAAAGATACCCATATCAAATCACCGTCCTTTCAGATAAACAAAAGGCCCCGGCTGTCATAAACCGAAGCTCCCGTATCATTCCCACAGCGGATCGCCCGGTCAAGCCCCATAATGGTGGCAATCGCACCGTCAATCTTCTCCGTGGATTTTTCCTTGTCCGCCTTGATGTTGCCGGCCGGGTCGGTACGGATGAAGATGTTGTCCATCATCCACCGCAGCACCGGGTGTCCGCCGTGGGCGATTTTCTCCTCCAGCACCAGCTTCATCAGTTCCTTGGTCGGCGGGGACATATCCTTAAAGCCCTGCCCGAAGGGAACCACCGTAAAGCCCATGCCCTCCAGGTTCTGCACCATCTGTACAGCGCCCCAGCGGTCAAAGGCGATTTCCCGGATATTGAATCGCTCGCCCAACTGTTCGATGAATTTCTCGATGTAGCCGTAATGGACCACATTTCCCTCGGTAGTCATCAGCGTTCCCTGGCGTTCCCACAGGTCATAGGGGACATGGTCGCGCCGGACGCGGAGGTCAAGGGTTTCTTCCGGTATCCAGAAGTATGGCAGGACATAGTATTTATCCTCCTCATCCAGCGGCGGGAACACCAGCACAAAAGCCGTGATGTCTGTGGTGGAGGACAAGTCCAGCCCGCCGTAGCAGATGCGCCCTTCCAGATCGTCCTCGGAAACCGGGAATGCACAGGCGTCCCACTTGTCCATCGGCATCCAGCGGACAGACTGTTTCACCCACTGGTTCAGCCTAAGCTGCCGGAAGGCGTTCTCCTCACCGGGGTTCTGCTGGGCGGATTCACAGGCCGCTTTGACCTTATCAATACCCACCGTGATACCGAGGGAGGGGTTTGCCTTCTTCCAGACCTTGGGGTCTGTCCAGTCCTCATCCTCGGCAGCGCCGTAAATGACAGAATAGAAAGTAGGATCGACCTTCCTGCCTTCCGCGATATCAATGGCTTTCTGGTGTACCTCGTAGCAGATGGAGTTGGTGTCGTTGCCCGCTGTGGTGATCAGGAAATACAGCGGCTGCATCCGGGCATCCCCGGAACCCTGGAGCATGACGTCAAAAAGTTTCCGGTTGGGCTGGGTGTGCAGTTCATCGAAGATCACACCGTGGGTATTGAAGCCGTGCTTATTCGCCACATCCGCCGACAGCACCTGGTAGGAGGAGTTGGTAGGAAGATAGGTAATCTTCTTCTGGGACTCCAGGATCTTCACCCGCTTGGAAAGAGCCGGGCAGAACCGCACCATATCCACCGCCACATCAAACACAATCTTTGCCTGGTTACGGTCGGCGGCACACCCATACACCTCGGCCCGTTCCTCGCCGTCCCCGCAGAGGAGCAGGAGCGCCACAGCGGCGGCAAGTTCTGACTTTCCCTGTTTCTTGGGAATCTCGATATACGCTGTATTGAACTGGCGGTAGCCGTTGGGCTTTAACACGCCAAACAGGTCACGGATGATCTGCTCCTGCCAGTCGATCAGTTCAAAGGGCCTTCCCGCCCAGGTACCCTTGGTATGGCAGAGGGACTCGATGAACATCACCGCATAATCGGCGGCGTCCTTATCGTAGTGCGAGGTCTTCGCCATAAACCTGGTGGGCTTGTATTTTTTCAGTTTTCGCATAGACACCACCTCCAAAATGGCATAAAAATAAGCCGCATCGCTGCGACTTCCAAAATGGTTCTGTACGAGAGAAAGAGCCATGCGGCTCGATCTCTGCTGGTTTTCTTTACTGCTGCATCGCCCAGGCAATAGCGTTGCCGTCATCCTCGAACTCAACCCCGCTGGCTGCTCTCAGCCCGATCATTCCTTCGCAGGTGTGGTCATCGGTAAGGAACTCGTATGCCGCACCGAAGTAGCAGGGCTTGTTCATCCCGTTATAAAAATGCCCAGCCATCACTATCTTGTCCCCGAAGGTTAAGACCTTGCTCCATCTGCATTCCAAGTCCTCTGGAGTGGTGGGGTTCGGCAGTCTGTATTTTTTCATTGCTTCGTTGATCGTCATGGTTTTTATCCTCCGTGTCCTGCGCCGTTTTTTAAATGCCCTTGCCCCAAGAAAAGCCTTTTTCAGCTCTCCTGGAAATCATCATCTTCCGGAGTTCCATGAACTGCTCGTAGCTGATGCGGTAGGCGCTGTATGCGCGGCAAATGCTAATGTGGGCATCTTTGAGGTCCTTCTCAGTCTTGATGTTCTCAACCTGTGTTCTAAAGGCGTTGTAGGCTTTCATGTTGGCGTCCTCCGTTTTGCTTTGTTTTCCCTTTCGGTGTGTACATATTCGCTCTAAAAGCACATATTATCAAGTCAATTCTGAGCATAATCTGCACAAAGATGGGAGGAACAAATTGTATATATTACTCCTGCGTGTGGCGGTGGATCGTTTCAATGATCTGTTCCTGCTCGGATGGCTCCACGCCGATAGACTGGAGCGCCTGCCGGGTGCCGCAGTCCGGGCAGATGAGCGTTTCGTTGTCCTCTCTGGAAAGCGCCGGAGCGCCGTGGTAGGTTCTGCCGCACAGCGGGCAGAACGCCGTCCTTATGATGTTATCTTTCATATCCACATACCTCCCTGCATTTATCATAGGCATCAACCAGGACGTTTTTATCAAAGCGGAAGGTGTCGTACCCTTCCAGGCAGGTCCGCATATAGAAATTGCCCGGAATCCCAATCGACCTGTCCTCATGCATAATGTAGGCAAAGGCCGTCACCGTCCTGCGTTTCCCCGTGCGTATGCCTTTGTACTGGAGTTTAATGTCCCGTTTGTAGTAGAAATTGGGGAATCCCTCGTAGCGGTCGAGGGCGGCTTCATCTGGAGCCGTCACCTCCCAGATCACCACAGGTACCGTGCCGTCTTCGCTCTTCTCGATGGTCAGGTAGGAGCCGGTCTTGCTCCCCTTAAAAAGCAGTTCCCAGCCCTTAAGATTTGCCGTGCCGAGGATTGTGGCGTGCGGGCAGCGCATCCGCATCTGCCCGACATTGAGGTTACTGCCATAAGCGATATAGTATCTTTTTTCTTTCATGGTAACTCCATCCTTTCCGAAGGGATCACCCTTCTACCACCTTAAGACCGCCGAAGCGGTCAGGGGAAAGGTGGCAGGAGGCTAACTCCTGCGTGTCCTTCAAGCGGCGGCCCTGCCGTGCCGGAAGGCTGTGTCCCCGGTAAGATTGCGGGTCAGGAAATCTCTGGCCGTTGCGAACTCCTCGCCGATGAAGCCCAGGCGGAGGAGCCAGGTGCGCATGGCGTATTTGGGGTTCTCGTTCTGCTGGGGCTTAGGGCTTGCCGTCCTCACATTCTTCGCCATCTGGCTTAAGGCCAGGCAAAGCTGGATGTAGCTCTTAAGCTGCCCTGCGTGGATGCCGCCCCTGCGCTCGGCGGTCGGCTCATCGAACTGGAAGAGCCGGAACTCGACCGTGCCTTTGGTAAAGGTGGCGTGGAGGTTGAGCATATGGTAGCGGCTGTCGTTGTAGTGGTGGCTCCTGCCGCA
>ENA-OWPP01000789-OWPP01000789.1-human-gut-metagenome-genome-assembly--contig:-NODE-789-length-33276-cov-7.535926_pt1 | contig 33276 bp, 35 predicted proteins | sample MGYA00248265_ERZ651848 | MGnify/ENA primary metagenome ERZ651848 (study PRJEB26924, sample SAMEA4378233) | human gut metagenome | biome: human gut; feature: human-associated habitat; material: faeces...
CCTTCGGCCACGGGAGATCACCGCCTTAGTTGGAAAACCGGCCGGGAGCCAGCTCATTGAGTTTCTGCTCCAATTCGTGGCGGGACATACCGCTCTGCCGGCCGTTGTCATAGAGATCATCCACCCAGGCTTTCAGCTGAGCCACCAGGGGATCGCTCTTGGCGATGGCGGCAGACAGGCGGTTCATGACCCGCGCCGTCATGGCATTGGCTGCAGGATCCGAATTGACGCCGTACTTTTCCTTGACCTGGTCCATATAGGCGTTACGGCCTTCGTTATCCAAATAGCTAAGCTGCTTGTTCAACTGGACGTAGTACGCACCGGCTGACGCGATGGTACCAATGGTGCTCAGATCAATGGCCTGGACGGGCATGGTCGCAGGTACCGGCGCAAAGGCAAAACCCAGGGCTGCCAGGGCTGCCAGCGCCGCTTTTTTCGTACGTGTAATGAGCATACTATCCTCCCCCTTTACTAAACAATATATATGCTTATTATACCATAATCCGGCCTATAAATGATCTGTTATAAGGGCGGAAGAGAAAAAAATAAGGCCCCGGAAGAGGTCCGGGGCCTGGTAACGGCTGCGTATGAGGTTATTGGCTGACGACATTGATGGGTGTGCCGGCAAAGAAAGAACGGATATCGTCGTGAATGATTCCTAAGAGACGCTGCCGTGTTTCCTGGCCTTTCCAGCCCATGTGCGGTGTGAGGATGACGTTTTCCAGCGTATAGAGCGGATTCGTGCCGGCTGGCGGTTCCGTTTCCTGCACATCCAGGCCGGCGCCGGCAATCTCACCGGCCTTCAGGGCCTCAACCAGCTCGTTCTGCTTGATGGCCGAACCGCGGGCGGCGTTGATGATGAAGGCGGTGTTCTTCATAGCCTTGAACTGCTCCGCACCCACCAGATGGAAGGTAGAGGGGAACAGAGAGGTGTGGACGATGACGAAATCGGACTTTGCATACAGCTCCTCCGGCGTCGCCATGGTGATCCCCAGTCCCTCGACATCCGCCTGCTTCACATAGGGATCCGTGGCCAGAATGTTCATCTCAAAGCCGGAGAGCTTCTTCACCACCAGCCGGGAGATCTTGCCCATGCCGATGATGCCCACCGTGGCGCCCTTCAGCTCGATGGTCTTGTAGGTGTTGCGCTCTTTGAACTGGCCGGCCCGGGTCAGCTGATCCATCTGCACCGTCCGCTTGGACAGTGCCAGCAGCAGCATCACGATATGCTCCGCCACGGCGTTCAGGTTGGAGAAGGGGGCGTTGACCACCAGGATCCCCTTTTCCGTGGCGTGATCCACCGCGATATTGTCCACGCCCATGCCGTGCTTGGCGACTACCTTCAACGTCGGGATGGCGTCCATGATCTCCGCCGTGATCTTCGCCGAGCGGATCAGGATCGCGGAGCATCCCTGCGCCTGCCGGATGATCTCGCCGCTCTCCGTGGAAGTGCCCTGCACGACCTCGAAATTCTCCCGGAGATACGCCACCGCATCCGGGTGGATATGCTCGGTCAGAAATACCTTTTCCATGTTTATGTACGCTCCTTCTCAGCCGCGGATCCGGCTGATGGTCTCCTTGCCCCACTTGACGATGATCCCTTCGTCAGAGGAGAGCAGGATGTACTGCACGCCCTTGGCGATCAACGCCTTGGCCGCCTCGGCGGAAGCCGCCGTGGTGCCCACTGCCTTGCCGGCTGCCAGCGTCTTGGCGGTGATGGTGTCGATGGCCGCCTTCACCTCCGGGTCCGTGGTCTTGCCGGGTACACCGTAGGACTGGGACAGGTCCATGGGTCCGATGAAGATGACATCGATGCCGTCCACCTTCAGGACCTCGTCCAGATTCTCCACACAGGTCTTGCTCTCACAGTGGGAGACGATCATCGTGTTGGCATTGGCGGTGTCGATATACTCCTGCACGCCGCAGGTGCCGTAGTCACAAGCCCGCACGCTGGGGGACAGGCCCCGCACGCCCAGGGGGGTATACTTCACATAGGACACCAGGTTCCGGGCCTGCTCCGGGGTATCCACATTGGGCACCTGCACGCCCGCATATCCCAGGTCCAGATTCTGCAGGATCTCCACCTGCTGGTTCTCCCGAACCCGCACAATGGGCGTGATGCCGGCCGCGTCCGCTGCCCGGACGATGTTGGTCAGCTGTTCCCGGTCCACCGCCACATGCTCTGTATCCAGTACGAAGAAGTCGAACCCCGCCAGGGCCAGCAGCTCCGGAACCGCAGGGTCCGTCAGCTTCACAAAGGTGCCGATGGCACTCTCGCCATTGCGAATCTTCTCCTTGAGCATATTCTTGCGCATTTGTATGACTTCCTTTTGTGTAAATTACAGGTTCCGGGGCGAGGCCGGATTTCGGGGCAGCGCGTTCGGTGTCTTACTCTAGAAAAGCCGCCGCCTTCACCAGAAAAAGATTCTGCTGAATAGGGACATTGCTGTCGCGCAGCAGTGCATCCGTTTTCTGTCAGCCACCTTGTCTAAGTTTCTCCCGCCTCCTGCGGTTGCTGTCCGCCCTGTTATTAAGCAATATTTATGCCAAAGTGATAATTCTGCCGAAAACGAATTTTTTCGTGAGGTTCACACAAAAGTCTGGGACGAAATTGTGCATATTGGCTATAAATGCCGCATATATTCGTGCAAAAACAATGCATATTACAGACAACCGCACTCTTCATGTGCGCAAAATTGCATCAGCGTTGCTATTTTGCATACGAGATGACGGAGAAAGGTTTCCCTCTCCCCGTCATCTCTCTTTCGAACCATTTACTTATTTTGTTTTCTGGAAGACATGTCCTTATAAAGCTGCATTTTCCGGGTAATAGTGGACGGATTGACATCCAGCGCTGCAGCGGCCTTGCGAATGGATCCGTATTTTTCGATGGCGCGTTCAATTGCCGCATATTCCGCCCGTTCTACTACGCTTTTCAATGAAACCGTTTCCTCTTCTTCCTCCGCAGATACTTGCTGAGGCCGCCGAAGCTTCAGTGGCAAGTTCTCCCGCCGAATAATGTCGCCCGGAGTGGTAATCACCAAATTTTCCAGCAGATTTTCCAACTCCCGGACATTTCCCGGCCAGCAATATCCTTCAAACGCATCGATCGTGTCTGAATAGATAGATTTATTGGTGTGGTATTTCTGGTTTTCCACCATGAGGAAATGGTTAATCAGCGGAATGATATCCTCCCGGCGCTCCCGCAGCGGCGGAATGAAAATTGAAACCACATTCAGTCGGTAATATAGATCCTCCCGGAACGTTCCCTCTCTGACCATCTGTTCCAGATTGCGATTTGTCGCCGCAATCACTCTTACATCCAAGGCAATGGGTTCTGTCCCGCCCACACGGGTCACTTTTTTTTGCTGTAAGACACGCAGAAGCTTTACCTGCATATGCAGGGGCAGATCGCCGATCTCGTCCAAAAAGACCGTCCCTCCGTTGGCGGCCTCAAACAGGCCCTTGTGTCCCTTGTTGTCCGCCCCGGTAAATGCCCCCTTCTCATAGCCAAACAGCTCAGACTCTATGAGATTTTCTGGAATGGCCCCACAGTTTACCTGCAGATACGGCCAGTCTTTCCGGGGGCTGTTGTTTACAATCAGTTCAGAAATAATTTCCTTTCCCGTTCCGGATTCACCCAGAATCAGTACGGTGGCTCCATCAAATGCGGCCACCCGCTGTGCCAATGTAATAACTTCGTTGAACGCCTTGCTGTTTGCAATAATGGTCCCCTCACCCAGGCGGATCCGCATGCTCTCCAGTTGGCGGGACTGCTGCTGGATAATCGTATCCTTGCTCTTCAGACTGTTCTGGAGTTCATTGAGGGCTGTGATATCCCGGACATTGTTAAATACATATTTGACATTTCCGACATCATCGAAAATGGGTGTGGCCGTAGCCAGAACCGTCAGCCGCGTGTGATAATTGTAGCTGATTTTTGAAATCTGCTTTTTTTGCCGGATAACCTCCAGAATGACAGAATTGGAAAAAATCTTTTCATCCAGAAGCTGTTGCGTCGTTCTGCCCTCCAGTTCCGCTTTGCTGACCCCCAGGAGCGAGGCATTGGCTGAATTTGCAAAGAGCACTTTGCCTTCTCCATCGGTAATCCAAACACCATCAAAAGAGGATTCCATCATTTCAATCAAGGCATTGCTATCAATCACGGCGTATCTCCTTTTATATACTCGCAGCTGCATCGGTTCTACCGACAAATCATTATAATATGGCAAAAATGCCCAATTCCGCAAAATTTCCATGATATATTTATTGCTATTTTATCAAATGCGGGGTTCTCTGTAAAGTGCTTGCCTTTATATCTCACATTTCATGTTTTTCAGGAGAAAAGAATTGTCTTCATGGAGCAACATCCTCATAACGAGCAAAAAGTATTTAACACAACGAATCGTGACAAGGAAAACTTCTCCAACAAAAGGAAGGGCAAGGGGAAGCACAAAAAATGGAATCGTAAAAATTCTGCAAAACTCCGTCATGAATGCTTTTGGCTTCTATGGCTGTATCGGCTCCGAGCATTTCCACGTCGGGCCGTATGCCTTGACTTGAAGTGCGTTTATACCCCATCTTCTGTAAAAAAATTGGTTCATACCTAAAACTAAACGGCGTAGACTGCATACAGTCTGCGCCGCTTAATTTTTCCTTCTTTATCATGATTCCCGCAGCCAGGCAGCGTAGTCTTCCGGGGACAGCCTCCCCGCTTCGCACTCCGCTTTTTTCTCTCTGGCACGTTCGTCCCACGCGTAGAGCTCCTCCGGCTCCAGCTTTCCCGCCTTCATGCGAGCAAAGCGATTCTTGTATTCTCTGCGATAGTCCTGAAACAAGGCATCCCTGCTCTTCCGTTTCGTCCACAGGGCAATGGCGCCCACTTCCCGGCAGGTGCGGCCTTTCTCGTCAAAAGGCCGGCTACAATATTCGGTGTTGGTACGGCCCGTCAGGGCAAAGTATCTCCCGCAGTTTTTGCACACCCGCATCTTCACTTCCCGCTTGATGCACTCCCGGAGGTGGTAGTCAATGAGGTCATAGACCACCTCCGGCTCCAAAACCTATGCAAACACTTCATCGTCGATGAGCTCAAAGCCAACCGGCTGCACACAGAACCGAAAGGCACGGTCTCCTGCTGCCTTGTAGTAGGAGACCATTTTCTGCGGTACCGTTTCCTCGGACTCCTGATCCGTATCCAATACATGTTGGATCAGCTCCAGGATCTGAGCTTGCATCTGCCGAAGCTTCTCCGGCAGATGATACAGATACGCCCGGGGCAGCACGTCCTCTGTATAGCTATTGAATAGCTTGGCATGGGTAAGACGGCAATTCATATCCAGCCGAAACTGCTGAAAATAGATGTGGCGCGAAGCCAAGTCATCCAGCAGCGCAAGCGCGTTCTGGTGATGTTGCTCTTCTTTCGTTGCTGCCAGTTTCCAGAACTCGTCATTCAACTTTTGAATAATGGCGTCTATGGGGTCCAGGTCCATATAGAGCAGCGACATCAAGCTTTCCGGGAACGGGACTGTCTCAGAAAACGTGACCGCTTCGCCAAGTGTCTACTCGCTGTAAAGATAGTGCTCCTGCTCATGGGCGATATAGGTTTTGAATGTGTACCTCATCAAAGCAATGTGCCCCACCCCAGACTAATTTACAAACTGTTCATTAATTGGTCTTGACGCAAAGAGTGTGGTTTGTTACGCCCGGGTTAGGCGAGCAATAGAATAATGCCTTTAAAACCAAGTCTGGATTAGACAGTTAGAAAAATCAAGAATTCTATCTGGCCGCGATTGTACCTCGATAACTGCATACCCACCACCAAAGCCGATACTTGCCGGAAAGAGTGCCGCCAGAACTCTGCTGTCAAGCAACAGGCGCGCCCACTAAGGCGAAAGGAAACGCCGTGCGTGACAAACAAGGCCGCAGAGTAGGAACCGGTACGGCGTGCGGCCCACGAATTTTTGTAAAGGAGGTGCGTGTGATCAGCGTACAAGGTCCGCAGCAAAAGGAAAGCCGCCGAAACTGCTGCAACAGTCCGCCGGCACGCCGCGTTCCGAAAAACGCAGATTCCATCTGCAGACAGTCTAACAGAGAGGCTTCCGGAACGCAAGATTTTGTTCTCTGAATTTCGAAAAGAACACGGAGGTACTCTATGCCGATTCTCGGTGAACGATTCTATCAAATAAGCAATGCCATCTTCTGCTATGACCTGAAACCGATCCCGCTGGCGGTATACAGCTATCTGGTCTGCTGCGCCGGGCAGAAAGAACTTTGCTGGCCCAGCATCAAGACCATCGCACTGCAGCTGTTCGGAAAACGTTGCGAGGGACGCAGTCAGGCAATTAGTGGATCGCGGATTCATCCGCAAGGCGGCAACCAACAAGCTGATGCGCCGCGACGGAAGTTGGCGGCAGAGCAACAACCACTACTACATCCTGCCGCTGCCTGCGCTTTCCACCGCAGGGCATCGTGCAAGCAGGAAATCCACCACAGGAGATGTTGTGGAGGAAGTGTATCAGCAAAACAAAGGATAGCAAGGGAAAGCCCGTGAGCCCAGCAAAGCCCTTTGTAGAGCGGTTTGGGCCCCAGTAAGATCCCAGCTCCTCCCGGGGATTTTGGACGGATTTGGGCCGATTTTGAGGCTCTGCGGAGGACGAAAAAACAGGAGAAAGCCCTGGCGCTTTTATGGCGCCCAGGCAGTCACTTCCGCCCGCAGTGCGGGTGGTTTTCGGGGACATGGGCTGACGCTTTTCCGGAACGCCCAAACTACGATTGACGCTGTTTCCAGAGAAGCAGACGAATATCCCCGCCATTGCGGGACATTCGCTGACGCTATCACGGATTTGGGAGGTATTTGACAATGGGTGAAAACAGACACCGGCACACCGTCTGGATGGACGATGCCGTGTGGGATCAGGTGGAGTCCCACTACCAGAAAGACAACTGCTCCACCAAAAATGAGTATATCGAAAAGGCGATTCAGTTCTACTCCGGCTACCTGAATTCGGAGCGGGCCGGCGATTACCTGCCCCGGGTTCTGGCCGATGTGCTGGAGGGCAAGCTGGGGGCCCTGGGCAAACGGATGGGACACCTGCTGTTCAAGCTGGCGGTGGAGGAGGCCCTCATGGGAAATCTGGTGGCCGCCGGGATGGACGTGGCTCTGGACACACTGCGTAAGACACGGGTCCGGTGCGTGAAGGAGGTCAGAGAAACCAACGGTGAGATCGACATGGATGACGCCCTCGCCTACCAGAAAGGGGTGTAGGAATGGAGGGACTGATTCAGAAGTCGGGCTATATCAAGTCGGGAAGCGGCGGCGGACACTACGCTGAATACATCGCCACCCGGGAGGGTGCGGAGGAGTTGAAGCCCGGCGGCTACCTGGAGTATATAGCGGAGCGCCCCCCCGGTCCCACGGACTGTTCTCCGCCGATAGTCCCGCCGACCTGGAGAAAACTACGGATGAGATCAATGGGCATACCGGCCCGGTGTGGACCCTCATCTACTCCCTGAAGCGGGAGGATGCCGTCCGGCTGGGGTATGACTCCGCGGAGAGCTGGCGGAAGCTGTTGTTGGCTCATCAGACAGAACTGGCCCAGGCCATGAAAATCTCTCCGCAAAATTTCCGCTGGCGGGCCGCCTTTCATGACGAAAAGCACCATCCGCACATCCACATGATGGCCTAATCGTCAGCCCCCAAGCAAGGCTATCTCACGGAAAAAGGCATCGAGCAGATGCGTTCGAAGCTGTCCAATGAGATCTTCCATGACGAGATGCTGTCCCTCTACCAGCAAAAAGATCTATCCTATCAGCAGGTGCGGGACACCGCGATAGAGGCCATGGGGCGGCTCATTCGGAGGATGGAAACAGGTCTGTGCCACAGTCCGGTCATCGAAACGCAAATGGAAACGCTGGCCGGAATGCTGGAAAACTACAAGGGCAAGAAAGTCTACGGCTACCTGAGAAAGCCGGTAAAAGCCCAAGCAGACGCCCATCGTGGATGAACTGGCCAGGCTCCCAGAGGTGGCGGAGTGCTATGGACAATGGAACGAACTTCGGGATGAACTAGAGCGCTACTACAAGGACGCGCCGAGAGAGCACAAACCATTCTCACAGCAAAAGGAGTTCAAAGCCATCAAGAATATGGTCATCCGGGAAGCAGAGGAATTGCGCTTAGGTGCCTTTACCTTCGAAGATACGACCATGAAAGACGAAGTGGATGAGGATCAGGAGGCGGTGTACAACATCTGGAACTCCCGCCGGCAGATGTCTTAGGCATACCAGGCTGCCAAGGAAATCCTGTCAGAGTATGAAAATACAGAGAAAGAAAAAGCAGTACAGGTGCGGATGCTGGAGCAGCTCTGGAATGCCGGCTTCACCGTAGCGGCTCATCTGCTGAACAAGTGCTGGCGGGACAGCATGGGCGTGCTTCCGGATGACGAACAGGCGGAGCTGTGGTTCCGCCGTGCCGCTGAAGCTGGTCATGACTTCTCCCAGTACGCCCTTGGTAAACTGCTGCAAAGTCAAAAGCGAATGGATGAGGCGGTGTCTCGGTATGAAAAAGCGGCGGCACAGGACAATTCCTACGCCGACTGCTGGCTGGGAAAGCTGTACTTCGAAGGAAAAGCGGTCTCAAAGGATGTACCCGGGGCGGTGGACCACCTCACCGCCTCCGCCGAACAGGGCAACCAGTTCGCCCAGTATGCTCTGGGCAGGCTGTATCTCGACGGACGGGAGGTTCCGCGGGACCCGGATCAATCCTGGGACTGGTTCTCTGCGATGGCGGAACAGGGAAACAAGTACGCCCAGTTCTTCCTGGCGCACTTCAATGACACACAGTCCTCATATGCTTCTGGCCGCCACCAAGCTGCTTCACCACCTGGGGCAGATATTCCAGGACAACTCCGTGCCGCCTGCCGCACCGGCGGGACATGGTGTGGACCGAAAGCTGCTCCGAAAGATCAGGGCGAAGAAGATCGTCATGGGCCACAAGCCGGGTGACCATGAAGATCTCGAGCTAACACAAGGCGGCATGGGAGGTATGACAGGATATTGATAGGACCGGAGGATGGTATCAAAATGTGATACCATTGAACTGCACCCCCAGAGATAGACAAAAGTGATAAAATAAAAAAAGGGGGGTAAATATGCCAAAAGGAGTGCCAAATCGTAAGCGTAAAACAGCGGGAAGCATCAACAAAAGGGCGGCCGCATGGCCGCCTTTTTGCTGAATAGGATTCGCAGGATTAAGAGAGGATCACTTCTTGCGAAAGAAAATCATGTACCACATCCAAAAGGTGCTCAGGGGGAAGTTGGAGACGAGAATCTTTTTTAACGAGCAAGGCCACAGCGTTTTTGCCGTGGGATAGGGGGAGAAACCACAGAAATTGTGGCCCAGCCATCTGGAAAATGACCTTGTACTAGAATGCCATAGGAGGAAGTGCGGGATGGATGTATCTCGTGGAAAAAATATTTGTAAAGAACATTTGGTGAACATTTGGTTCTTTGGGGATAGTTTCATTACGCTCAAGACCATTCAAAGGGGTGTCTTGCTTACGTATGGTCTGGCGCTTTAAATATTCCGCAAGCCGTATAATGAAATTTTTGGGTGTAGGACGTTCAACCGGAAGATGGTTGCTATAGACTTGCCGCAGGATCTTTTTGTTTCCAGTCTCCCAAATGTTAGTTGTTGTACGTGCTAAGGACCTGGATACAGTTTTTGCTTTCTTTCCAGTCTGTTGCTCGAAAGAATCCGATGTCTTACCCAGATGCAAGGCTTCTGTCCCACCGGTCATGACCAGAGAGACAACACCCAGCAGATCGCTGCTACCTACCGAACCGACGTTTCCTTCAATTTCAAAAATCAGGTCTTGTGTGTCCTCCATAGAAAATACCTCCGGTAAAAAATTTGACGTTAAATCTGTAGTTCGCAAATTCGCCGTTTTGAGACAAAAAGAGACACCAGAAAATTCAGAAACCTAAAAGGAAAAAGAGCCTGCGTATCAGCAGACTCTTTAGCGTACAGTCATATTTTCACAGGGATATCCCAACTGCTTTGCGGGGCGTTCTCCGGCAATAATTTCTCTGCCAAATTCTTTTCCTCTGCCGCGAGTTTCGGAGCATCTCTCAGAAGCCAGGTCAGATACTGGTATGGGGAGAGAGGATTCTCCTTGGCAGTCTCAATCATGCTATAAACAATTGCACTGCTCTGAGCCCCGCCTTCCGTATTTGCAAACAGCTAGTTCTTCCGGCTCATTACAAAGGGTTTCACACTGCGTTCCGCACGGTTATTGAAGATCTCCAGCTGCCCATCCCCCAGAAACCGGATCAGGTATGGCCACTGTTCCCGCAGATAGTACAGTGCCTTGCCCAGCGCGGACTTCGGCACAGCGGCGCTCTTCGTTTCAGCCCATGTCAATAAAGCGTCCATCACCGGCTTGGACCGGGCCAGACGCTGTTCACACCGTTCTTCCGGCGGCAGCCCTGCCAATTCCTGCTCAATCCCGAAGAGGCATTATCCAGCCCCTCCGGTGCCGCACAACCTGCGCGTTGGTCCTTCGGCAGGGCATCCACCGCCTCATCGAATTTTCGCCGCAGGTACGCCCAGCAACCAACCACCCGGATGTTTTTAGGCAACCGGTGGTAACCGGAGTAGCCATCTGCATGGAGCCACCCGGAGAAACTCTCCAGAAAGGCAGCCGCGTTCTCCGCCTTCCGGGTAGGCCGGTACTCATACAGCACAACGGGGGACTTCGCGTCCCCACTGGTGCGGTACAGCCACATATAGCACTTGCTCCGGGCTGCCCGGCCCTCCAGTTTCAGCACCTGCAGCGTGGTTTCATCCGCGTGGAGCACCTGTCGTTGGAGGAGCCGCCTGTGCAGTTCCTCATATACCGGTTTCAGCCAGTCCTCCGCCACCCGCAGCACCCAGTTGCTCATGGTCTGCCGGCTCAACTGCACGCCTGCCCGGTTCCACTCCTGTTCCTGCCGGTACAACGGTGCGTACATCACAAATTTCTGCACCATGATATGGGCGACCGCCTCCGCCGAGGCATAGCTGCCGGGAGTCAGGGCAGGGAGCCTTTCCGCCTTGCGGATCGGCGTCTCTGTCCCTTCCTCCTTGCATTTGGGGCAGGCGTAGGTGAAATAAATGTTTTCCCGGATCATCACCTGGGCCGGGATCATCACCAATGTGCGCCGGACGTCCCTTCCAATCTCCATCTTGGCTGTGCCGCACACAGGGCAGTCTGGTTCCTTCTCTGGAATCCGGTGTTCCACCACCTCAACCGGTACATTGTCCGGCAGGACCTCCTCCGGCCTGGAAGAACGCCGGGTATGGGCGGCCACCTCCGTCTCTTTGGCTCTCCGCCTGGACAACCAGGCTTCCGTCTCGTCAAACATGAGGCTCAACTGGGGCCTATCAGTTCTTCTTCCAGCCGCTCCGAGGACACTCCGTAGAGTTTCTTCCTGTTCAGGCGCACTTGCTCCAGAAGCCAGTCCAATTTCTGGTTCAGCTCGTCTCTTTCCGCTTTCAGAGACGCATATTCCGCCCGTGAAATGGTTACCATCTCCGGGGTGCTTGTCCCATGATTTCTTTCATTTTTCATGGGTAAATTATACTATATTTGAACTGGAAAGTCCAGTATTTCCAGGGTTTTCAGCTATTCTACCGCCTAAATGATACGCAGGCCGTCCACCGGACGGTGGGCCTTTAGCTGCTCCACCTTCAGCCCCTCCATCAGCCAGCGGTATTGCTGCGGCGTCAATTGCCGTACCTCGTTTTCCGTTCGCGGCCATTGGTATGCACCCTGTTCCAACCGCTTATACAACAGGATAAATCCATCCCGCTCCCAATAGAGGCCCTTGATGCGGTCCCGCTGTCTGCCGCTCAGGCAACGGCGAGAGCTCTACAAAGGCTGCCGGTGGCTGCGGTGCTGAAACTGCGGGCACAAGTTCTGTGGCTGCCGATGAAAGGATTTCCTTTTCCCGGCGGTAGTACGTCTTTGCCGAAATATTGTGTTCCGCACACCATCCCCTTACGCTCATGCCGCTGCTGCGGCAGTCTATGACCTGTGTCTTCCATTGTTCCAGCTTTGCCTGCCGTTTCAATTCACACGCGCCCATCTTCCCCGCCACCTTCTAAAATGAGAATTCTCGAGAAGTCTTTAGACTTCTCGAGAATTAGTATCTCATATCCTCTTCAACTTTTTAATCCGCCCCCAGCTTTGACGCTTACGCCAAATCGAAGATACAGTGCGGAATTCAAAGTAAAGGTAATCGAAATCATGCGGGCGGAAGGCCTGAACCACAGTGAAGCAGGCCGGCGGTTTGGGATTGAGTCTCATACACTGCTTCAGATATGGGAGTGGATTTACTTGGCGGAAGGGCCGGAAGGTTTCTCTGTTGAACGACGAGGGCACAGCGGATCGGGCCGTCCTCTGAAACGGGTAAGCCAGGACCGTGAGAAAGAGTTGCTGGCTCAAGTACAGCGATTAGAGGCAGAAAATCGATACCTAAAAAATTGCGGGCCTCGGTTTTGGAAGACGAGCAGCGCCAGCGCAAAAAGCGCGGGTGATTCAAGAACTGAGGCCAGAAATCCCTTTGAAGATGCTGCTGTCCGTTGCTCACCTGTCAAGGCCCACATTTTATGATGAGATAAAGCGGATGAAGAAGGGGAACAAGTGCGCATCCGTAAAAAGAGAAATCCAAGCAATTTTTAAAGAACACCGGGGCAGATACGGTTACAGGCGAATCACAGCGGAGCTGGAAAACAGGAAGATTCATTGTAATCACAAGGTAGTCTCCAGACTGATGAAGGAGCTTGGGTTGGTGTGCCGAGTTCGGATGAAGAAATATCGTTCTTACAAGGGCGAGATGGGACAAATTGCGCCAAATCTGTTGGAGAGAAACTTTGAGGCAGAACAGCCAAACGAAAAAATGGTAACAGACGTCACAGAATTTCATCTTTTCGGGCAAAAACTCTACTTATCCATCCTGCTTGATCTGTAAGCCGGGACATTGTAAGCTACACGATTTCAGATCGTCCGGACCTAAAGATGGTGACCTCCATGCTGGAGAAAGCGTTTCATAAAATTCCGGATGGGACAAATCTGATTCTTCACTCGGACCAAGGCTGGCATTACCAGCATAGAAAGTATCGGGACATGCTGAAAGGCAAGGACATTCGGCAAAGCATGAGCCGAAAGGGGAATTGCCTGGATAATGCTGTCGTGGAAAATTTCTTTGGGCTCCTCAAATCGGAGCTGCTTTATCTGCAAAAGTTTGCATCCATAGAGCAGTTTAAAACAGAACTGGTCTCCTATCTTGAATACTACAACAACCGAAGAATCAAATTGAGCCCGGGCGGTCTGCCTCCAGCCGTTCATAGATGTAAAACCCTTGGCGCTGCTTGAGTCAGTCGTAGTTGTCCAATATTTTGGGTGCAGTTCAACTTTTGAAAAAAGGAAATTGTAAAGTCTTTGATAACTCCGATCAAATAGCGTGGCTATTTTATAGAAGTTGCAGTATGTTGTGTTGCTGATAGGAGGCGATCGATATGTCAAAGAAACGAGCCAACGGCGAGGGGAACATCCGCAAACGCAAGAACGGCCGCTGGGAGGGACGATACACTGCCGGGTACGATCCAAAGACCGGCAAACGCATCAACAAAAATGTGTTGGGTAAGACGCAGGCGGAGGTTCGGGAAAAACCGAAAACAGCCATGGCGGAGTGTCAGGGGCTGGACGTCAGCAGAGAAGCCGATGAACACACAGTAGCCACCTGGCTGAAAATGTGGTATGAACTCTATGCCAAGCCCAACGTCCGCACAGCCACCGCCAACCGCTACCAGCTCATCATCGATACCTACACCGTCCCCCGCATCGGGAATATCAAATTGAAGAAGATGACCACCCGGCATCTGCAGAAGCTCTACAAGGAGTTATTAGAAAACGGTAGAATCCATGTTGGAAAGAACCAGAGCAAAGGGCTCAGCACCACCACGGTCCGCAGCGTCCACCTGATGCTCCACGCCGCTCTGGACCGGGCAGTAAAAGAACGGCTCATTCCCCGAAACCCCTGCGAGAACTGCATCGTCCCAAAGCCCCGAAAACTGGACATGAAAGTCTTATCTCCAGAGCAGATGGGGGGCTATTTTGGAAGCCGCACAGCGGCGAGATCTGCTCTCTATGTTTTATCTGGAACTGGTCAGCGGATTGCGGAAGGGAGAACTGGTGGCCCTGCGGTGGGACGACCTGGATGTCCAAAGCAAAACTATCTCGGTAAGCAGACAGTATGTCCGAAACCCGGATGGAAGTCTGGAGCTCACAAGGCCCAAAACCGAAAACTCAGTACGTCTGGTGTCTATCCCACAGGCAGCGGTGGACCTGCTGCTCCAGGAGCATGACCACCATCCGGATAATCCATACATGTTCCCCTCTCCATTAGCCGGAGAGATGTATCACCCGGACAGCGTGGTAAACCTCCACAAAAAGATCCTGAAGGACGCCGGATTGGAACATCTCAGATTCCACGATCTCCGGCACACCTTCGCCACCACAGCTCTCCAGAATGGCGTGGACGTGAAAACAGTGTCCTCCATGCTAGGGCACTTTGACGCCGGTTTCACCCTCCGCACCTACACCCACGCAACAAGGCAAAAGCAGGATGAGGCAACCCAGACCATGGGCAGCTTCATGGAACAGGTCATGTAAGACAGAGAGAAAAATGCCGGACGGGAAGGCAAATCTTCCCGTCCGGCACTCTTGTGTCCGTTATTTCCTTTCCGCGTGTGGGTCACGGTGTGGGTCAACCCGCTGCCCCACATTTTGACCCACACGAAAAAGTCCACATTCGCAACAAAAAAACACCTGAAATCCGAAGATTTCAGGTATTTGTTGGAGCTGCTGGGCGGATTCGAACCGCCGACCTCATCCTTACCAACCGGTTTTTGATGATTTTTATAATAATTTCAGTTTGTTTTTAGTCGTTTTTGTTCCGAACAACATCGTTTCCAGAACTTTCGAAAAATGCAGTCTCCGTTGTTTCCACACCTGTCTGTGGTGAAACTGTGGTCAACCTGAGACTTGCAACTCCACAACTCTCATCGGCACAGTACAGCGGAGAATTGTACTCTTTCCTTGAGAATCAATCTGGATATCAGGAGGTTGGTATCATAATTTGATACCAACCTCTTTGCCAAAACAGGCGTAATAGCCCATTCATATTTTGGGCCGCTGTAGTCAATAAGAGTTAGTTCTCCATCACAGAATTCTCCGCCGACTGCTCCAACATGAGGAAACGATCAAAGTCGCTCTCGTAGAGTCGATCCTGAATAATTCGATATTTCTCAAACTCTGTTTCGGCATAAAGCTTTGCCTGCTCCGCGCTGATTTTACCGGGTCCCGTCAGCAGTTCGTTTCCGTTAAACTCCAAGAACCCGTCCAGACGCTTCGCCCAATCCTCCATACTCATAGGAATTTTGCGTTCAGCCTGAAGCTCGGCATAGTCCAAATAGAGAGACACGATCCGCTCCAGATATGACATTTCCTTTTCGCTCAAATAGTTCTTGGCTACGGTCACATCAGCCTTTACGATTTTTCCGTCTGGTGCATTTTCCCAGGTTGCCAGCCCCATGTGTTCTTTCGCCGCATCAGCCCGCTCCACGATCAACTCTGCCGCTGTGTGGCGATGAACGGCATAATGCAACTTGTTCTGCACGGTCTGGAAAAACAGACGAGTGGTCCTTGCATCCTTGTCGTAGTCGAAAGCTGTAGCGTAGAGGTCCGTGACCTTTTGATAGAATTTCCGCTCAGATAGCCGAATTTCACGGATGTACTGGAGCTGACGCTCAAAGTATTCATCCGTGAACATATGACCTTTTTTCAGGCGTTCCTTATCCATGGTCCAGCCTTGGATGGTATGGTCTTTCACGATCTGCCCCGCCCATTTGCGAAACTGTACCGCACGGGGATTGTTGACCTTAAATCCAACAGCAATGATCATTTGAAGCGTGTAATGCTTCAGTTCTCTGCTGACCTGTCGTCCCCCCTCAGTTTGAACCATCCGGAAATTCCGGATAGTTGCCTCCTCCGACAGTTCGTGGTCGTCATATATTTTCTTAATGTGCTCATTAATTGTGCGAACGTCAACATCGTAAAGCGCCGCCATCATCTTCTGCGTCAGCCAGATATTCTCATCCTCATAACGCATCTCAAAACTTTCGTCACTGTCGCCGGTGGAGGCCACAAAGGTCAGATATTCTGCGGCAGAACTGCGAAGCGCCAATTCTTTTCTCTTGAGATTCTTATCCATTTTATTGTCACTTCTCCTCAATTCATGTGCTGTATCTATAAATAAAAACAAATACCGTCGCTCTCTAACGTGCCATTTTATCCTATCGAATCAACATATCAAAGTCGCAACTCTTTTGAATGTTCGAAATATGCATTTCCACATTGATTCCAGATACGGATCTTAGTCTTACCACACCATAAAGGCAAATTGGCAACTGCTGGTTATTCTTGTACCGTTTATCAGGAGTGCCATTTTTATTCACGTACCGCCATGTCTACCCAACAACCTGGGCATCTTTCGACACAAGATCTGACTCGACAAAGTCTACCGAAGATACTTGAATCTGAAGATCATCGTAGTTTACAGCGCCCACCTTTGTACAACGAATGATGAAAACTTTGTCGGATAGGATCAGCAGGGTTTCTTTCTTAAGTTCGATTTGGATCAGATCCACATTGGTCTTCAAATAGTACGGAGATGCTTTCTTAACCGTACAGGGAACTCTGTTTAGTTGTCTTCTTTCTTTTCTTCGGCATCAAGGACTTTCGTCAGAAGCCGCTCAACAGCCATAGTCATTGTTTGCCCCTTATCCTCCGCATACGCCTGAAGCCGCTCATAGACGCTTCTCTCGATGCGGTAGCAGATGGGGACGCTATCCTTTTTCTGTCTTGGCATTCGGACTCACCTCTTATCCAATTCCAAAGAATCTATCGAAGAATGCAACCAGCTTCTCCGTAACGACCCGTTTCTTCTCTGCGCGATTTCCTCCGCCAAAGCGTGACATAGGCGGCAAAAGACCGTCAATATCCATGCCGGTCGTCTTAATGGCACCGTCGCGGAAGGCGTTTGCCATGAACTGCCTCGTTTCCGCATCCTTCAGGCGGTTCTCCGCCATCAATGCCGCAAGCTGCGTTTCCTTTTCGACGGCGACAAAATCGTGCCACGCATTGACCACATCATCCACGTCATTGATACCGGCGAGGAATCCTTGGATAAGAGCCTTCTTGCTGCGGAGCTCAGAGCTGGACTCCACGGCCTTCTGAATGGCGATGGCGATTTCCTTATTCTTGCCATGGCTGTCACGGTACTTCTGCATGAGCATGAGGATATAGTCGATGTTGATTTCAATTTGCTTGATAAGCTCAATTTCAAACACCACATCGTCCGTGATGTCCTCTTTCTCATGCCCGGAGCGGCCACGCCATTCGTCATACAGGTCTTGATAGCGGCCCATATAGTCCTGCATATCGCGTTCGGAGAGTATCTCCATGCCTTTGAAATCATCGAAGGCGACCAGCAGATTCCGCATTCGCAGGATGGCTCCAAACAGCCGGATAAATGCCTTTTGGCGGGTCTCGCCAACGATACGCACATCGGCAAGGGGGAAATCCTGCTGCAAGGTGGCAATCAAGTCCACATATCCCTCGTTGTACTTGCCCTTTTCATCCGTGTAGCCATTGTAATAGTCGGAGAATGGCCGCAGCGTCACGACCCCGTTGGTCGTAGCATCGCTGAAACGCGCTATGGCGGCGTCTGTACGCTTTTGCAGATTGCGGAAGCATACGATATTGCCAAAGGTCTTTATAGAGTTCAGAATGCGGTTTGTGCGCGAAAACGCCTGCAAAAGCCCGTGCATCTTCAGGTTCTTATCCACCCACAGCGTATTGAGCGTGGTGGCGTCAAAGCCCGTCAGGAACATATTGACCACAATAAGCAGGTCGAGTTCCTTGTTCTTCATCCGCAGGGATACATCCTTATAGTAGCTCTGGAAATTATCACTATCGGTGCTGTAATTGGTGTGGAACATCAGATTATAGTCGCGGATAGCCATATCGAGGAAATCGCGTGAGCTCTGGTCCAGTGCGGAGGTATCTTCGGGGTTTTCCTCGTCCAAGATGCCGTCCGCCTCTACCTCATTTGCCCCATAGCTGTAAATCAGCGCGACACGCAGCTTTTTGCTGGGGTCTGCATCCATCTGCCGCTTGAACTCTTCATAATAGAGCTTGGCCGCTGTGATGGAGGATACGGCAAAGATGGAGTTGAAACCGCTGACACGCTGCTGGCGTTTGATTTCCTCCACATCGTTCTGCCGCTTGGCGGAGGCCACCTCGCCGATATTTTGCAGCACATTGAATGTGTAGGTCTTCTCGTTGCGGTAGGTTTTCTGATTGAATCTTTCCAGTATGTACGTTGTAACATCAGTAATGCGCTCAGGCGTGAGGTAAGTTTCCTCGCGCTTGATGTCCCACACCGGCTTGTCGTCAATGTCCGGCTCCTCCTTCATCGTCTGCACATAGTCCACGCGGAACGGCAGCACATTCCTGTCGTTGATAGCGTCCACGATGGTATAAGCGTGAAGCTGGTCGCCAAAGGCCTGCTCGGTGGTTCGCAGGGTCGGGGTCTTGCCGCTGCCGGCGTTGTCCGTAAAGATAGGCGTGCCCGTAAAGCCGAACAGGTGGTATTTCTTGAAATAGTGGGTAATGGCAAGGTGCATTTCACCGAACTGGCTGCGGTGGCACTCGTCAAAGATGATGACCACCTGCTTATCTGCCAGCGGATGACCGGCGTTTTTCTTGATGAACTTTGCCAGCTTCTGAATGGTGGTAATGATGATTTTGGCGTTGGGGTCCTCAAGCTGCCGCGTCAGAATAGCCGTGGAGGTGTTGCCGTTGGCCGCGCCCTTTTCAAAGCGGTCGTACTCCTTCATGGTCTGATAGTCCAAGTCCTTGCGGTCCACCACGAACAGCACCTTGCTGATATGCGGCAGGTCTGCCACGAGCTGGGCTGTTTTGAAGCTGGTCAGTGTTTTGCCGGAGCCGGTGGTATGGAAAATGTACCCGCCGCCCTGCACCGTGCCGTACCACTTATAGTTGGTGGCGATTTCAATGCGGTTGAGGATGCGCTCCGTGGCGACAATTTGATAGGGGCGCATCACCAGCAGCAAATCCTCCGAGGTAAAAACGCAATACCTCGTCAGGATATTCAGTATCGTGGCCTTGGCAAAGAAGGTCTTGGTGAAGTCCATCAGGTCGGGGATGATGTGGTTTTTGGCATCTGCCCAGAACGACGTAAACTCAAAGCTGTTGCTGGTCCTGCCGCGCTTCCGTACCGCAGCGGCGTTGAAATCCTTAATATGCCCCAAGCGTGTGGTGTTGGAATAATATTTCGTATTCGTTCCGTTGGAGATAACGAATATCTGCACATAGTCAAAAAGCCCGCTGCCCGCCCAAAAGCTGTCGCGCTTATAGCGGTTGATTTGGTTGAACGCCTCGCGGATAGCCACGCCCCGCCGCTTCAGCTCCACATGGATGAGGGGCAGCCCGTTGACGAGGATGGTCACATCGTAGCGGTTGTCGTGCGCCGCGCCCTCCGCCTGAGAGACGGTATATTGGTTGATGACCTGCAGCGTGTTGTTGTGGATGCATTTCTTATCCAGCAGCCGAATGTTCTTCGATTCGCCGGTATCCCGCTTGAACGCCTGCGCCGTGTCGCCATCCTGTATCCGGCGGGTCTTTTCCTTGATGCCCTCGTTGGCGTTGGCGATGCTCTGCTGGAAGAACCGTTCCCATTCACCATCGGTAAACTGGTAGTTGTTCAGCTTTTCCAACTGCGTGCGGAGGTTGGCGACAAGGTCCGCCTCAGTATGGATGGGCAGGTAAGTATAGCCTACCTCGCACAGCAGGCGGATAAACTCCTTTTCCAGTTGCGCCTCGCTCTGATACGCCTCAGCCCGCTTAGGGAGGGGCGTGTATTCAGATACAACGGTGTTTTCCGTGTTTTGAGCAATGATATTATATGCTGGCATAACTACCTCCCCGCTGATGTATCTGCCTTGAAATACAACTTTCCGTTCTTGAAAATAACCGTATCCGCGAACTCTTGAAGCTGGATGGGTATTGCAATATCCCGAAAAGATTTGTGTGTATCTAATTCAAGCAAATCTTCATTATCTGTTTCTGCACAGAATCTAAACTCATTCTGATACGAAAACCCGCTTGCCGGTTTGGTAAATGGGGTTAAACGCATCACATTTCTGCCTTCAATGTAATGCACAAATCCGCAACTCATCCGGCTAATGGACATATCAGCATTTGCCGCCATTGCAATTCGGTTGAAAAAAGCATTTGTGTCAAGAACTAATACCCCAAACTCGCCAAAATTCTTCATATTCTCTACGTCTATCTTCGCAGTCAACTCTTTTTCTTTGTTGCACCATAAAGTATACATAGAGAAAATATTACGACGCTGGCTTTGCATGGGGCGGCTTATAAATAGCTGTTTTTCTCTGTAATTGGCAGGTTTCTCAGTATACTCAGTTGCTTCAACATAAACTTCACCGTCATCAGCAACACAAAGTTTAACATCGGGGAAGGTATTTGCATAAAAGGGAGTTACCGCGAAATCAGCACCCTCGGCGCAATCGCTTCTGCCTTCGCCTAATTCCTCATTGACAAAAGCTGAATGTTGCCTCATATATAGTTTTCCCGAAAGGAAGTAATCCCGATAGATTTCTGCCGAGAAGAACTTTAGAAGCAAAAACGAGTTAAATGTGCCTTTTGCGTATGCTGGCAGGGACGGGTCGTAGACCATTTTAACTTCGCTTTCCATATAGTTACCTCATTTACTTTTTTGCTCTTTGAATGTCAGCAGCTTGTCCCGATAGAATTCGTACTGCTTTTGGCGGGCGGCGATTTCGGCAGGAAGGCCGATTTTCAGGTCAGAGCAGATGGCATCGAAGTTGTCCAGAACATTGACAATACGGTTTTGAATTTCAAGCGGCGGAACAGGTATCTGTATCGTATTAAAGCTCTTTTGGTTCAAATTGCTCCTATCACTTATAGTCATTGACGCAATATCTTGTTTGCATTTATGGGAATTCAGATAATGACAAAGAAAATATGGATTAACCCGTGCAGTATCCTTGATTCTCGTCGTTATTGTAGTAAACCCAATTGCACCATCATATTCATCATCAATTACAGCCGATGTCCCAACATCACCTGTATGGACGGTTATAATATCGCCCTTACGCAAAACCTTCTTCTTGTTTTTCTGTGCAAACTCCTTGCTAATATATTCGACAGTTTTCAGTACAATTTTATTCTGTTGAATATCAGAATTGTGCAAAAGAATTACGCCGTTTTCTCTTTTGTGCTGACTGACAGAAGTAGCAAGTCCTATGCTTGTCTCAGCTATATCAGAAATGGTAAACAACTCAACATCATAGTTGTATGCCAGCAGTTTATCCCGATAATACTCATACTGCTTCTTACGGGCGGTAAGCTCTGCGGTAAGCTCTGCGGTAAGCTCGGTGAAATTGTCCAGTATGCGGACAATTTCGCGCTGAACTTCAATGGGCGGGAGGGGAATTTTCACAGATGCCAGTTTATCCGGGGTAACTTCAATTACCTTTGTGCCGTGAGCCAATTTCCGCTTCTGGTCAAAAAACATCCGAGAATGAAAATAATATGCAAGGTATTTGGGATTTTGCGAATGGCGGATAATTGCGGAGTGCCCACTTACAGCCACTTCGCCATCTCCTAACCACACAATGCACTTGCAGACATCCTCAATATTCTCGCTTGTCACAGCCATGATAATGTCATTTTTCGATGCAGTTTTCTGCTTGCTGGCGCAGGCAGGGCTGATAAAGGAAACTGTCTTGTCAACAAACAGGCCGTACTTAGTGTAAATCTGACCATAGTGAATGCAGGGGAATCCGTCGTCACGAAAGTCTTTTTTCTGAAAATTCCCACCACGGCTTATTGTAGCAAAGCTGCCAAGAGTCTTGTACTCCACCCCATCCGGGCAAAACTGCTGTATCAATTCATTGAGTTTTGTCATCTGTTTCACCATCCTCTACCATTTGGCGTGCCATCCACGACAAACCGAACATATCGGCTTGAGTTCCTCTGACGCACCACTCTCGTGAGATTATATCGAAGCGAAATAACCCATTTAATGCCAACAGATAAATATATGAGTAGTTCAGTTCTTCCGTCTTATACGAAATGAGCTTTTCCAGCAATTTTTCCGGCATCCAATCCTCTATATCTATTTCAGATAATACAAGCAAATCGTACCTCGACAATGGCGCATACTTGCCGCTATTGAGTTTTTTTATCTTTGCTTTTACCGCAGAAAGGAAGTCCTTGCAAAAAGTTATTTCTATATCCGGGTAATCTGAACCGGTCCACGCATATCCCCTTGGCGGATGAGACATTACATACTTACTGTAGTCGTAGCCCTTTGCCTTCAGATAGGTGATTTTCCTTTCTCGTCCCTTTTTGCTGAGATACGGAATCGTACAGGCAATAGCAAGTGCCTCTTGTTCTCCCTGCGGAATTGCAGAAGTAACTTCAACGCCGACACTATTGACTACATCTCTCAAATCAGGTCTATCTGAGATTTGCAAGTCGTTATATACCTCCGGGAAAAATTTTTCCAAGAGGATTTTTGCATGGCATTCATCATACTTGAGTTTTGTATGCGAGGGTAGCGGATGTCCCTTCTCTATCTTCGCCATGCGTTACCCCTCAATCTCCCCAATAATCCTCTGAATCTCCGCCCGCAGGACATTCTCCCGCGCCACGATTTCCTCGATTTCCGCATTCAGCTTCACGATGTCAATGACCTCGCGGGTGTCCTCCGGCTCCACATAGGTGCTGACGGAGAGGTTATACTCCTGCTCCTTGATTTCCTCATAGGCGGCGCGGTGGCAGATGTGGGGAACATCCTCGCGGGCTGTGAAATAGTCCACGATGTGGCTGATGTTCTCCGCCGTCAGCTTGTTGTTGTTCGTGACCTTGATGCACTCCTTGGAGGCGTCAATAAACAGCGTCGAATTGTCAGGCTTATTCTTTTTCAGCACCATGATACAGGTGGCGATGGAGGTTCCGAAAAACAGGTTGCCGGGAAGCTGGATAACGCAGTCCACAAAGTTGTTGTCGATGAGATATTTGCGGATTTTCTGCTCCGCACCGCCACGGTACATGATGCCGGGGAAGCAGACGATAGACGCCGTTCCGTTGTTGGCGAGCCACGACAGCGAGTGCATCACAAAGGCAAGGTCGGCCTTGCTCTTGGGGGCCAGCACACCGGCAGGCGAAAAACGGGGGTCGTCAATAAGCAGGGCGTTTTCGTCCCCGGCCCACTTGATGGAATAGGGCGGATTGGACACGATGAGTTCAAAGGGCTCATCGTCCCAATGCAGCGGATTGGTCAGCGTGTCATCGCAGGCGATGTCAAACTTATCGTAGCCCACATCATGCAGGAACATATTGATGCGGCACAGGTTGTAGGTGGTGATGTTGATTTCCTGCCCGTAGTAGCCGATACGGACACCCTCCGGCCCCAGAATCTTGGTGGCCTTCAGCAGCAGGGAGCCAGAGCCGCAGGCAGGGTCGTAGACCTTATTCACCTGCGTCTTGCCCACCGTACCCAGCCGCACCAGCAGCTCGGACACCTCGCTGGGCGTGTAGAACTCGCCGCCGCTCTTGCCGGCGTTGGAGGCGTACATGGTCATCAGGAACTCGTAGGCGTCGCCAAAGGCGTCTATCTGGTTGTCCTTGAACTCGCCCAGCTTCATCTCGCCGATGCCGTTGAGCAGCTTGCAGAGCTTCTCGTTGCGCTTGGCGACAGTCGCGCCCAGCTTGTTGCTGTTTACATCGAAATCATCGAACAGACCCGCAAAACTGGCCTCGGAGAAAGACCCCTTGGCAGATTCTTCAATATGGGTAAAGACCTTTTCCAGCGTTTCGTTGAGGTTTTCATCCTGTGCAGCCCGCTGACGGACATTACAGAACAGCTCGGAGGGCAGTATAAAAAACCCCTTCGAGTTTATCATTTCATCCCGAATCTCCTCCGCCACGCTGTCGGGCAGCTTGGCATAATCGAAATCTTTGTCACCGGCATCTATTTCCCCGGCATTTATGTAGGAAGCCAGATTTTCAGAGATGTAGCGATAAAACATGGTGCCAAGAACATAGCTCTTGAAGTCCCAGCCGTCTACGCTACCGCGCAGCTCATCTGCGATATTCCAAATCGCACGGTGCAGCTCATCGCGTTCCTGTTCTCTCTTTATATCCGCCATGGTCGTTCTCCTTTTCCAATGTACTCTTTCCATCAATTATAACAAATTAACTTCTTTTGGCAACTATCCCGCTTGGTCAAATTGCTGATTCCAGTATACGCCCTTTTGTTGCGAAAAGCAATAAATATATTGCACATTCAATCCTCGTTTTGAGAAAATAGTTCTAAAACGCAGAAATACCCCCTTGCGAGGGACGAACATTCGTGCTATTCCAAAGTCACGGTATACCAAAAGTAAATAGCGTAGCGTTTACCAAGCCGCTGAGTGCAGTCGCCCCGAAATACGGCTCCCCCGTTTCCTCAGAACCCACAAAAACAAAGTACGATTATTCTATTGGTAGCAACAGCCATAACTCCCTTTTCCGCATGGACAATCTTAACTCAAAGTAGCAGTGCAATATTCTGCGCTGCTGAAGACAATAAAAAGCACTCGAGGCTGGTTATCTTAACCTGCCTCGAGGGTTTCTCATTTCCCGTATTTCTCTTTCAAACTCTGGTGACCCTGTTGGTCGCAGCGGCGCAGCTCCTCTGCCGAAAAGATCTTCCACTGGGGCCCCTCATCGTTCAGGTTCAGATGCGCGTAAGATTCCGGATAATACCGCTCCGGGTCAAAAGTAAAGTCCTTTGCAACAAGCCGCTGCCACATACTTGGCCCATCGGGCAGGTCGATTTTGTCCACCTCGTAGCTCGTCAGCTCATGGGTGGTGTCGATCTTTCGCAGGAACCCCTCTGCGGTCAATTTCCCCTGAACATATTCCTCCCGTGCCAGCCGAGCGTTCTCGCTCCACTGGTCGTACTGCTCGTAGTCCATGGGTATCAGGTTGGAACGCTCAGAAGGTGCCGCGTCGATCCACCGCAGCAGGCGGGAATACATTCTGTCCCGCAGCTTTTTACAAATCAGGAGCGCCTCATCCTCCGAAGTCTTATCCAGTCTTGCCAGATTCGCGCCTCGCTGTTTGCAGCTCTGCCCATCGGTCACCCGGTCACAGTACCGGGTGGCCTTTTTCGTTTTTGGGATGAAATAGCCCCAGCAGTAGTCACATCGGCAGACCCGCTGGTTGTCCTGTTCGAAGTAGAGCGCCAACACCAGCATCCGCAGTTCCATCAGGCTGCGAAGCCGGAACGACCGTGGTTTTTCCAACCGCGGCAGCTTTGCCGGATCGCAGATCCGCGCAATGTCGGCATAAGCTGCCCGCAGGTTTTCATACTGCTCCGCCGGTGTTAATCCAGCCGTGCCGTCGAAGGTGACCTCCATGATGTTCCGAAGATAATTCTGTACACGCAACGGTTCCTCCATCACCCGCAGGATCTCCTGTCCAGCAGCCAGCAGAAACATCGCCGTGCCGTCATCCTCTGCCTGCAAAGTTTGATGCAGAATGTCCGTCACAACAAATCCGCTCACAGGATCGATCTCACACAGATCCGGTGTCAGCAAAATGGCCTCCGCGGCAAAGTCCTCTAAGTCGCTCACAGGAATGTCGATCCGCTCCTCAAATAGAGGATGCTCGTTCCGCAGCCACCGCACCGCCTTGCGGTAGTCCATATAGTCCAGTTCAGAAAAGGCGATCAAGGTCTCCGCGGGAGTCAGTGCAGGCATCCGCGTGATTGACCTGTCATCACAAAGCTGGATGGAATAACGTCCATCGCCCACTTCCATCAAGTACAATTCCGAAGCCATGCCGATACCTCCTCAAAGATCACTTCCTGATGTAAGCCGCCTTGAAATTATTCTAACATAAAGGTGAACACAGCGAAAGCGAAAAGTTTCATGACACCTCGACAACTGAATACCCGCAGCCGGAGTGCATACACCGTGAGGGAAGCAGCGCCAAGATCCGCAAAGGGGAGCGTGCCGACACGGGACAACGCCGCAGAAAGTCTGGGGCAGGAAGGTGTACGGTGTGCGGCCAATCAAAATCAAAACAGAAAAGAGAGGAAAATCAAAAATGAAATCATCTGTCTACAAAAGCTACGATGAACTGCCGCTGTTCCTCAACTCAGATACCGTGGCAAAGACTTTGGGCATTGCACCATCCAGTGCATACGAGTTGATGCACGAAAAGAATTTTCCAACACTGCGCGTCGGCAGCCGCATGGTGGTTCCGAAAGAAAAGTTCATCCAGTGGGTGGAGGAGCACACGAAGGGCGGTGAGCGCGCATGAGAAAAACAAAACCTCCCGTTGGTTGGGAACACATGAAAAACTGCTTCCCGGTTCCGAACATCCTGCTGGACATGGATCTGCCTGCCAGTGCGGTAGCAGTGTACCTCTATCTGCTGCGCAGCGCGGACAGGAAGACAGATCAGTGTCATCCGAGCGAGGCGACCATCGCCAAGAGACTACACCTTTCCCGTAACACCGTTGCCAAGTATGTGCGTCTGCTGGAGGAACGTGGTCTCATCATCACGGAGCATACTAAAATCATCACAAAGAACGGCATCAAGAAAAACGGCAACCTGCTCTACACCCTCGTCTCAATGCATGAGATCACGCAGGCATACTACGACCGGCAATTTGAAAAAGCAGAGCTCGCTACTATGCAGCAGAAAGCGAAGGCGAAAGCTGAGAAACTGGGCATCGAGTTCATCCCGGCGGGCGATGGGCAAAGCGCATGAGCACCCCGTGTTTGCCCCTGTGTGCCGCTGTGTGCGCCCCTTCGGGGCTGGGTGGAGTCCCAGCCCCAACGAGGGGGTTGGGACGGTTTTGCCCCCTTTTGGACGAGGTTGCGAGGACGAAAGGAAAAGCAGGATAAACGGCTGGCGTCGGAACCGACGCTCTGCCCAGTCACTTCTGCCCGCAGTGCGGGCAGTTTACGGGGGGTTTGCGACACCTCTTAGGTGCATGTGTTCTGGCGTCTGTTTCAGAGCATTTGTTCACGATTGGCGTCTGCTTTCCCCAAACCGCCGATGGTCACAGGCTTTCCAGCGGCATCTAATATGACATTAACGAAGATTGGAGTGATATTTGTGAGCGAAAACAAAGACCGCCTGACCTACCGGCCGGAGCCGGAAACCAGGCAGAAGATTGAGCAGTGGTACGAAGCGGATAACTGCCGCAGTATGAATGAGTTCATCGACAAGGCCGTCAGCTTCTACGCGGACTGGCTCTCCGCCAACCGCAATGACATGCTCCCCAGAGCGATCTCATCCGCTATGGACGGACGGCTTAAAATCCTGGAGAAAAATCTCTCCTCGCTGTCCTTCAACCATGCGGTGGAACTGGACATGCTGATGGGTATCATTGCGGATACCATGCAGATCGACCGTGACGATCTAAAACGCCGCCGTGCGCAGAGCGTGAAAAATGTGAAGTCCACCAATGGCCGCGTCTCTCTGGAAAAGCGTGCGCAGCTGTGGGATGAAACTACGGATTGGGATGATGGCGAATGGCAAAGCTGATCCTCAAGAGTCCCTACATCAAGAGTACTGGCGGTGCGTCCGGTTACCTCAAGTACATCGCTACCCGTGAGCGGGTGGAAATCATCCCGGATGACCGTCCCCCCACACGAAAGCAAGAGCAGCTCATCACAAAACTGGTGAAGGATTTCCCAGAGGTCAAAGAATTGTATGAGTACGGCGACTACATGGACAAGCCCACCAAGGCCAACGCCTCTGCGTTCATCACGCTGGCTCTCGAATCCAATTGGGATTCGGTGATGCAGTCGGAACGGTACATGAAGTACATCGCCACCCGTCCCCGCGCGGAACGTCTGGGTGAACACGGTCTGTTCGGAGACAGCGATGGGATCGATTTGGATGCAGCGATGAACGAGTTGGAGAACTACGCCGGAAACGTCTGGACCCACATCATCTCCCTCAAACGTAAAGATGCCGCAAGGTTGGGCTTCGACAACGCCGCCGCATGGCGGGATCTGCTCCGCGCTCACCGCAACGACATCGCTGCAGCGATGAAGATACCCTCCAACGACTTCCGTTGGTATGCCGCCTTCCATGACGAGGGCGAACATCCCCACGTGCATATGATGGCGTGGTCTGCAAAACCAGGACAAGCATATCTCTCCAAAGATGGTATCCGCCAAATCAAATCCACGCTCACCAACCACATCTTCCAGAACGAGATGCTCCATCTCTATGAGCAGAAGTCGGTGTCCCGTGATGAACTGGTGCGCGATGCACGGAAGGCGATGCTGGAAATGGTGCAATCCATGAAGGAAGGCATCTGCAATCATCCAGATGCGGAGCGACTCATGTTGGAACTGGCTCTGCAGCTCGAAACTGTGAAGGGCAAGAAGTCCTACGGGTATCTTCCGAAGCCGCAGAAGAAACTGGTGGACCGGATCGTAGATGAGATGGAGCGGCTTCCCAGTGTGCGCAAATGCTATGAGCAGTGGCAGATCCTTCAGGGCAAGGTGGATGCGTACTACCACGACAAAGAACTAAAGCGTGTGCCCCTGTCACAGCAGAAAGAATTCCGGTCCATCAAAAACGCTGTGATAAAAGAAGCAGAAAATATCCGGCAGTGCAAATTGTTCTTTGAGGACAAGGGCGTGGAGCATGAGAGCGAACCGGAGGAGTTTCGCAACGCCTCCTATGACTACTGGGACCTGCGGGACGTCATCCGTGATGACACCCTGACTCTGGAGGAGCGCAGCGACGCTGTCTCTGAGCTGAAAGCACTGGTCGGGAGCGGCGACAAGCACGCGCAGTATCTCATGGGCAAGCTGTGGCGGGATGGTCCTCTGCTGACACCGAACTCAACTAATGCCCGGTACTGGTTTCAGCAGGCGGCGGAGCAGGGACACAGCTATGCGCAGTACGCCCTCGGAAAATTGCTGCTCTCCAATGATGTAGAGGTGCGTGACCCTGAGCAAGGGATGCGCTGGTTGAAAACCGCTGCACAAAGTGGAAACAGCTATGCCGCCTACCGTCTGGGTAAGGAGTACTACAGAGGAAAAAATGTAGCGCAAAATCTCGCCGCAGCAGCAAAATGGTTTGACCGCGCGGCGCAGGACGGAAATCAGTATGCGCAGTATATGCTGGGCAAGCTGTACCTCATGGGCCAGGGCGTGGAGTACGACAAAACGATGGGCATCCACTGGTTAACCAAATCCGCTGTGCAGGGTAATGCCTATGCCGAATCGCTTCTCCAACAGCAGAACAGTGGCAGACCTCCCAATGTGTTCCTGGGCGTCACCCGTCTGCTCCACCACATGGGCAGTATCTTCCAGGAGAACTCCTTGCCGCAGTCCAACCCCGGCGGCATCCAAATCGACCGCAAACGGTTGGAGCAGCTTCAGGAAAAGCGTGAAGCCCACGGTCTGAAAGGCAATGTGTACGAGGAGTACAAAGGGCCAACCATGTCTATGTAAGACCCGCGCGGCACCGTCATATTTTGGGCTGCTGAAGTCAATAAGAATATTCTCAGAGCAAAACCCAAATCGTCCGCATTGTTGGTTTCGTAGAATTTTCGCAGCAGATACTTCTTTCATTGGCGATTCATCTGCTCTTCCGGTATTGTGTATTTGCAAAAATACAGAAACGGAGGAAGCGACTATGATGAATCAACTTCCGGTCAGGCAGTGTCAGTACTGCGGCGGCAAAGATATCCGGGTCGGCTGGCAGAGCGATGCGCTGGTGACCTTCAAGAGGAACGGTCTGCTGGGCAACCGCATCAAATTCCTGATCTGCGGTAACTGCGGAGCGGTCCTGTACCAGTGTGTGGCAGAGCCGCACCGCTTCCCGCAGGCGAGGTAAACAGTATGTACGATTACATGAAAGCACTGCAAAGGCAGTTCGAAACCAAGCCCCGATCGATACAGAACCTGTCCGATGAAGTCGACCGGACTCACAAAGAGCTCTCTTCCCGGCTGGTGAAGGATGACCGGAAACTCCTGCTTCGGCTGGTGGATATGGAGGACAGCCTGCGGGGCCTCGCAACCCTCCACAGCTTCATCTGTGGCTACCGCCTCGCCTGCGGAATTCACAGAGAACTGGCAGAGGAACCGGTGTACTCCTTCGCCAGAGAGGAAGAGGAATGGGCCTGCAGCAAAGCGCAGGTCCATGATAAGGACGATACAGACGCATGATCAAAAGCAAAATTCGATTGGAGGTGAAAATCCATGGCAAAACGAAGACCGTCCGGTGACGGCATGGTACGCAAGCGGGAGGATGGCCGCTGGGAAGGCCGTATCGTGGTGGGGCACAAAGGCAGCGGCGACTCCATCTTCCGGTACATCTCCGCGCCAACGCAAAAGGAGCTGTCCGCCAAGCTGCGGCAGCTCACCGAAGCCTATAAAGGTGTTGATCTGACCGAAGAAAGCAATATGTCCCTCTCCGTCTGGCTGGACAAATGGCTGGACGAGTACATGGTCGCCACGCTTCGTCCCACCACCCTGAACGGCTATCGCCGCTCTCTGGAACTCCATGTCAAACCCTATCTCGGAAACAAAACTCTCTCAAAAATCACTGCCGTCGACCTGCGGTCGCTCTACCGCTCCTTACAGGAAACCGGGCGGGTACATCCCAGAGATGGACAATCCCCCGGCCTTTCCGCCAGAACGGTCCACGGCATCCACACCACCCTGCACCACGCTCTGAAAACGGCTATGGAGCAGAATCTGATCCCAAGTAATCCAGCGGCAGAAGTTGACCCGCCCAAGTTTGACGGCACACCCATGAAGATCCTCACCGAAGCACAACTGGATGCTTTTATGAGAGTCATTGAAAAGGATGCGTTCTGGCATGATTTCTTCTACACCGCGGTGACCACCGGTCTGCGCCGCGGCGAGATCTGCGCTCTGCGGTGGGAGGACTTCGATACGAAGCAGGAAACGCTCCATGTGCGGCGCACCCTCCATAAAGAGAAAGGCAAACCGCTCACCACAGGCGACACCAAGACCTATGCGGGAACACGGAAGATTGTCCTGCCGCCCAGTACAGCAGAGATTCTCCGCAAACGACAGTGCCAAATCTGCTCCCCATGGATCTTCTATGACCTGTTCCGCCCAGAACTGCCGATAAATCCCGGTCGAGCCTATCAGCAGCTCAAAACCTTGCTGACTGAGGCGGGACTGCCGGACATCCGCTTTCACGATCTACGCCACACCTTCGCCACGCATGCCCTGTCCTCCGGTGTGGATGCCAAAACGCTGGCTGGCATCCTGGGCCACACGAAGGCCAGCTTCACACTGGATACCTATACGCACACCACCGGAGATATGCAGAAGCGTGCCGCTGAGATCGTGGGTGGTTTCCTGACCGACTACCTTGGAGAGGAGATGAAACCTTGGCAAAGCAGAGAAAACACGGCAGCGGCACCGTCCGTCTGAGAAGCGATGGCCGCTGGGAGGGACGAGTGGTCATCGGTTATGATGACAAAGGACTGCCCAAAACTAAAAATGTGCTGGCAAAAACAAAGGCCGAATGTGAGAAAAAACTCAAAAGTTTGATTGCCGCACAAAAAGGATCTGAGCCGGAACTACCTCGGCAGACCATGACGGTCGCCCAATGGCTGGACTTCTGGTATCAGACCTGTAAAAAGCCAAACCTTCGCCCCAACACCCAGATGTCCTATGAACGGCGGATCTATCAGCATATCATCCCGAACTTGGGCCCCATTCCGCTGAACAAACTCACCACCGGCGACATCCAGCAGTTCTACACCGGGCTCAAACAAAATGGCCGTCTGCTTCGTCAGGAACAGTACGGCGAAGGACTTTCCGACCAAACTGTCCGCGGCATCCACACCACCTTCCACGCGGCGCTGGACAAGGCAGTCTCTGAGAAAATCATCCCCAAAAATCCCTCCGACTTCTGCCGCCTCCCCTCTGCAAAAGCCAGAGAAATGCAGATTCTCTCCCCGGATGAGATCCAGCGGCTGCTCATTCAGGCCAAAGAGGACGGCTGCTTCGAGCTGCTCCTGCTGGAGCTGTCCACTGGCCTGCGCCGTGGTGAGATCTGCGCCCTCCAATGGGACGATCTAAACTTCAACACCGGAGAGCTTCAGGTAAAGCGGCAGGTACACCGGGTCAAGGGAGAATTGGCAGTGTCCGAGCCGAAAACAAAGGCGTCCAACCGGAGCGTCATCCTCCCGCCCCCTGTTCTGATGGTGCTGAGCAACTACAAAACCGAAATAAACTCTGCATGGATGTTCCCCTCCCCGCTGAACAATGACTCGCCCAGAGATCCCGCTGCTGTCCGCAAGCGGCTGACCACCATACTGGAACGGGCAGACTGCAAGCACGTCAGGTTTCATGATCTGCGACACACTTTCGCCACCGCATCTCTGGAACACGGCATGGACATCAAGACTCTCTCCGCCATTATCGGTCATGTCTCCACCGCAACAACTCTGAATGTTTACGCTCATGTCACAGACGAGATGAGGAAAATCGCAGCTGCGAAAATCGACCGAGGGATCGCCAAATCAGAATCCCTCCAAGATATAGACACAGCGCCAAGAAAACCGGCTCCATCTACCTTCCTGCCCCACAAAGGGCAGCGCCGTAAACCCGGCACCGGCTGCGTCAGCCAGATCAATGAAAACCTGTGGGAAGGACGGTATTCTCCCAAACTTCCCAACGGCGACCGCCTTGCGCGGAATGTCTACGCCCACAGCGAGAAAGAATGCGAACAGAAACTGGCAGAACTGATCGTCCAAATGAAAGCAGAAATTGCCGCCCAGCGGCAGCAGCCCCAAGCCCCGACATGAATCACATAAAGAAGAAACGCGGAGTTCCCGATGCTATGTCAGGAACTCCGCCTCGTTCTGTCTGTGGTATTTTATGTGGTCAACGAAAATCCGCAAAACCGTATTTGTTCCAAAAGTTGCAAAAAGCAAAAGAAAACACCAGAAATCCGAAGATTTCAGGTGTTGTTCTGGAGCTGCTGGGCGGATTCGAACCGCCGACCTCATCCTTACCAAGGATGCGCTC
>ENA-OWPP01000806-OWPP01000806.1-human-gut-metagenome-genome-assembly--contig:-NODE-806-length-32820-cov-6.557149_pt1 | contig 32820 bp, 41 predicted proteins | sample MGYA00248265_ERZ651848 | MGnify/ENA primary metagenome ERZ651848 (study PRJEB26924, sample SAMEA4378233) | human gut metagenome | biome: human gut; feature: human-associated habitat; material: faeces...
CCCGCCTCCGCCTTTTCACCTGCCGGCGGCTCTCTGTGGGCCTTCGCCACTGCCTACTCTTCCTACTCTTTGGTTTGTGCGATGTGATTTGTCACTTAGGATACACCTGCCCGCGCAGTTTGTCAACTGTTCGAATTCTCATTTTTTCAAAATCACGGGAATGCTTGTCAGCCGAGTCGCTTAATACAACCAACTGGATGGGACTAAAAATGTATATGGTGCGGTGAGGACAGCAAATACAAGGGATAATTGATATCGGAATTGTTTTTCCAGTTTGCGAAACGTGATGAAATAGTTGAACACAAAAATTGAGACAGCAGATAGAATGAGGGCGGGAACTGTTAAATAGAATTCATCTCCCATGGGACCAATTTGAAATACAGCCATCATAAGCAGCATATAGGCCGAACCGATGATGTCAGAGAGCATACCAAATAGATAAATTTTTGCGATGTACTTCCAATAATATTGTTTGATATCTTTTAAGTGCAATAACCGTGTGCTGAGCAGGAAAACGAAACTGTCAATGATAAAATTTCCCAATAAGACGATCGGCCACACCTGTGGAAAGAGCAGCAGCATCCAAAGTGGGAATAAGGCATTGTACAATGTGATCTCTTTTCTTTTCTTGTTCATGGGATCCCCTCCACCCATTCCATTTTCAGCCGCATTCCAGAATAAAATACGGTTTTGTCTTTCGAGCCAGAGAAGAAAAAAGGTCTGGACCGGGGTCCAAACCTTTCTGCCATCATTTTTTTCCGCTGTTGCGGCCTTCCCGGCGGGCCTTGGACAGCTCTTTGTATTTGGCAAAACTGAGCACGTTGTTGGCGATCAGAAGGGCTTCTGCCTGGGCCTGCTTGTCCTTGTCGAAGATCAGGTTGCGCTCACTGGTGGCCAAATGGGCCCGCAGCCGGATCTTTTTTTCCGAATAGGGCTCGAACTCATAGTAGTAGATCTTGCTCCACAGGGTGGGGAATACGCCGGAGAGGATGCCTTCTTTGGAAAGGCCGCAGGGCGTGACGGCGATGAGCAGCACGGCCAGGATGACGGTGATGTTGAAAGCCCATGCATAGCGGGTGAAAGCACCCCGGTAAGCCTGCACACAGAACACGATGCAGATGATGACCAGCATGATCAGCCGGGCGGGCACTGTGCCGCGGACGATTATCTGTTTGCGGAATTGGAAAAAACGGATGATCAAGTAGATGTCAAAGGCGGCCATCAAGATCACAAGGCCGCTGTCAAAATCCAACGGAAAGGGCATTGCCATAACTCCTTTTCTGGGCGGGTATCCCCGCGTGATGTGAGCCTGTGCAGTGGCTGGCATACAGGGACCTGCCCCAGACGGCTGTTGCTATCCATTCTAACACAAAACATCTGCTTTTGAAAGAGGAAGGCCGGAGGAAGTTTGGGGGGCGACAAAATACTGCGTTGAAGACGGCGCTAAAAAATGATATGATAGAGCCAAACAATCAGCACCATGACCGCGGCCTGCCTGCGGATGAGAGGATGGATCGACATGCAATATACATTTGCCCATTTCAATTTCAACGTGTTGGACCTAGACCGGTCCCTGGCCTTTTACAAAGAGGCCCTGGGCCTGGAGCCGGTGCGCACCAAAGAAGCGGAGGACGGCTCTTTTCGGCTGGTCTATCTGGGCGACAGCGCCAAAACGCCCTTTGAGCTGGAACTGACTTGGCTGCGGGACCGCACGGAGCCCTATGATCTGGGGGACGAAGAGTTCCACCTGGCCTTTACCGTGGACGATATGGAAGCTGCGCGGCAAAAGCATGGACAAATGGGCTGTATCTGTTTTGAAAACCCCGCCATGGGCATCTATTTCATCCAGGACCCAGATGGCTACTGGATCGAGATCGTGCCCGCCAACCGGTGAGGTGAGGCTGTGACCATCGATCTAAACGGCCTGGCGGTGGATTACATCGACCAGGGCCAGGGGCCTGTGGTACTGCTGCTGCACGGCTGGGCAGCGCCTATCGCCACATACCAATGCATCATCGACCGGCTCAGCCGAAAATACCGGGTCTTGGCGCCCCAGATGCCGGGCAGCGGCAAAACCCCGGAGCCGAAGGCCCCGATGACGCTGGAAGACTATGTCCGCTTCGTGGCGGATTTTTGCCGCGCCTTGGGCGTAGAGGAATGTGTGCTCATGGGCCACAGCAATGGGGGGCGGATCATCCTTTCCATGTTGTCCCAGCCCACGCCGCCGATGCGGTGCCGCAAAGTGGTGCTGATCGATTCCGCCGGCGTGCTGCCCCAGCGCCCGGCCAGCTATTATGTCAAAGTGTATTCCTACAAACTGGCCCGCAAATTGGCCCAGGCCAAAGTGACGAAACCCTTGTTTGGGCCCCTATACGAGAAGATGCGCCAAAACCGAGGCAGTGAAGATTACCGGAACGCCTCGGAAGTGATGAAGAAGACACTGGTAAACCTGGTCAACCTGGACCTGACGCCGCTGATGCCCCAAGTAAAGCAGAGCACACTGCTCATCTGGGGTGAAAACGACACGGCGACCCCGCTGCGGGATGGGCAGATCATGGAACAAAAACTGCCGGACAGCGGTTTGGCTGTCATCAAAAACGCAGGGCATTTTCCCTTTTTGGAAAATTGGGCCCAGTTTTCCGCTGTGTTAGATGCCTTTTTATAATTTTAAAAACAAAACTGGCATCTTTGCCGCCCATCCCCAAGTGGGCCGGAAAAGCAGTCTCCTGCCATGCCCCCTTTTGCAAGGGGAGCTTTCACAGCCTGGGGTCCGGCTGGACTTGGGCCCCAACATTTGAATTTGCATAGAGGTATTTGCATGGAAATCGTATTACAGTGCCTGCTGCGGGTACTGCCCGCCTGTTTGGCGACAGCGCTGGCGGCCGCCTATTTTGTCCACATGCTGCAGCTTTGCTCCTATCAATGGGGGCAATACCGGCACTACATCCAAAAAAACGCCAAGACCATCTTTGGCCTGCGGCGCATGGTGGCGCTGCTGCTTGTTCTGCCTTTTGTGCTGCAGCACAGAGGAGCGGATTCCGGCTGGTATTACGCCTTGCTGCTGCTGGCCTACAGCGGGCTCAACCGGCCCCACAAAGCCAAAAAACCACTGGTCTACACAGCCCGGGTCAAGAGGATGCTGTGCACGGCAGGCATCCTGTTTTTGCTGGCGCTGCTGCCCGGCCTGTTTTTGCCCTACGGCATGGCAGCCTTCGGCCTGGCCCTCTATCTGGCGCCCTTTGTGCTGGCTTTGTCCAACTGGCTCAACAGCCCCATGGAAAAGGCCAGGATCAAGGCGGGCAGCTCGAAAATCCCGTGGGGCAGCAGGCTGGCGGCATACAGCAGCATGGTGGTGTCCGTGGCGGCATAGCAGGCGGCAAGGCCGCCCAGCAGCACCGCGTTCACGCCCAGCGCCAGGGCCGGGAGACGCACAAAAGGGATCAGCCCATAGAGCATGGTGACGGCACAGGCCCGCAGATTGTTGGCCAGCAGCAGAAGCGGGGAGAGGTTCCCGGCCCCGTCCGTCAGGTCCATGCCCTGGAACAGGTGCTGGAGATAGGCGGAAAAGCCGAGCCGCAGCTCCGGCACCGCCAGACACACGCCGAAGGCCAGGAAGACCAGCAGGAAAAAGGCGATGGCGGCGCGCCGGACCTCGGCCTCATATCCGTTCCGCCAGGCCCGGAGCACCGGGGCGAACTGGGCCGCCAGAAACCGCCTCATGCCCGGAGCTTGTCCAGGCCCAGCCGCAGGCGGCGCAGGGTCTCATCCTTACCAAGGATGTGGCAGATTTCCACGGCGCCGCCGGGGGTCACCAGCTTGCCGGCCGCGGCGATCCGCACCGGCCACATGAGGGTGGCGTTCTTCACGCCCAGGTGTTCCGCCAGGGCGATCAGGGTGTCGTGGACTGCGTCCGCCGTCCAGTCGCCGATGCCCTCCAGGGCGGGGATGGCGGCCTCCAGCATGGCCTGGGAGACCTCGGGATTCGTCTTGGATTTCTTGTTGGTGAAGCACTCCACGCCGTAGTCCGGCAGCTGGTCGAAGAAATCCACCTTCTCCGGGATCTCGGTCAGCTTCTCACAGCGGGCCTGGAGCAGGGCGGCCACGGCGGACACATCAATGGCGGGGTTCTTCACGGCCTCACGGATATAGGGCTCCGCCGCTTTGGCGAAGTCCTCCGGCGCCATGGCGCGGAGATACGTGGCGTTGAAGTACGTGAGCTTGTCGATGTCAAAAATGGCGGGGGACTTGGAGATACCGGCGATATCGAAGGCCTCCACCAGCTCGCTGAGGGAGAAGATCTCCTGCTCGCTGCGCTCGCCCTTGGGGGCCCAGCCCAGCAGAGCCACATAGTTCAAAATGGCCTCCGTCAGATAGCCCTGGGCCTTCAGGTCCTCGTAGGAGGGGTCCCCGTGGCGCTTGGACATCTTGTTGTGCTGGTCCCGCATAACGGGGGAGCAGTGGACGTAGGTGGGGATGTCCCAGCCGAAGGCCTCGTACAGCAGATTGTACTTGGGGGCGGAGCTGAGGTACTCGCTGCCCCGTACCACGTGGGTGATGCCCATCAGGTGGTCGTCCACCACATTGGCGAAGTTGTAGGTGGGCAGGCCGTCCCGCTTCAGCAGCACCTGGTCGTCCAGGGTCTTGTTCTCCACGGTGATGTCGCCGAAGGACACGTCGTGGAAGGTGGTGGTGCCCTCGTGGGGGATCCGCTGGCGGATCACATAGGGCTCGCCGGCCTCCACACGCTGTCGGGCCTCCTCCGGGGACAGATCCCGGCAGGGATCGTCGGCGCGGTCAAAGTCACCGGCGTCCTCCTCGGATGCGGCCTTCTCGCAGAAGCAGTAGTAGGCGGCGCCCTTTTCCACCAGCAGGTGGGCGTAGGGCTGATACAGGTCCCGGCGCTCCGACTGGATATAGGGGCCCACGGGGCCGCCTACGTCGGGGCCCTCGTCATGGGTCAGGCCGCACTCCGCCATGGTGCGGTAGATGACGTCCGTGGCGCCCTCCACCAGGCGGCCCTGGTCGGTGTCCTCGATCCGCAGGATGAACGTGCCGCCAGCGTGCCGGGCGATGAGCCAGGTGTACAGGGCCGTCCGCAGATTGCCCACGTGCATATAGCCGGTGGGAGAGGGGGCGAACCGGGTGCGGACCTTCCCCTTGGGGATGCGGGCCTCCATCTCCTGGAAAAAGCTCTGATCCAATGCCATGCAAATACCTCCATATCGGGTAAATTACAAAAAATAACAACGTACATTATCCCCTGAAACCCTTGGAATGTCAAGGGCTGATTGTGTCCGGCGGCACACGGGCGCTGGACGCGGGGGGCAGGGTGGGGGCGGTATACATCCGCTCCGGGAGATGGTCGTCCCCGGTGACCATGGTCAGAAACGTCCAGCCGTACCGCTCGTAAAAGGCGGTGTGGTCCGTCACCAGGTAGAGCCGGGGGATCCCCATGGCGCCCAGGTCCCGCCGGATGAAGTCCAGCAGGCGCCCGGCGGTCCCGCGGCCCCGCCAGGGGGGCTCCACAAACAGGGCGCAGAGATTGGGCGTCAGGTCCTTCCGGTCGTGGAAGTCGTTTGCGATGACGCCGGCCCCGGCCAGCAGGCGCCCGCCGTCCCGGACCACGTACCACTGGGGAACCGGCGCCTTCCGGCGGAGGCACTGCTCCATGCTCTCCCGGTAGGACTCCGCCGGGATTCCCCAGCGGCGGCTGAACCAGACGGCGGCCGCGTCCGCCAGGACGGGCGCGTCCCGCAGGGGGAGAATGGGCTGTTCCATACGGCTCCTTTCTGAGACTGCGAATATACAGCAAAAAATCCCGAACCGGGTGGTTCGGGATTTCGTTTGTCCATGTCAGACCGCTCTGGTGACCTTGCCGGAACGCATACACCGGGTACAAACATACACATGGCGGGGAGAGCCGTCGACAATTGCCTTCACACGCTTCACATTAGGCTTCCACATCCGATTGGAACGCCGATGAGAGTGAGAGACCTTGATGCCGAACGTAACGCCCTTATCGCAGAACTCGCACTTAGCCATCCGTTGCACCTCCTTGCTGTTGCGTACTTCCATGCCATCTGCAGGCACAACTGGTATCATAACAGAAAAGTTTTGAAAATGCAAGTAAAATTTTCAAAAAAACACAAGCTTTTTTCAACTGCACGCCAAGGGGGCGTCAGCGCACCGCCGCTTCCCCGGCAAATACCGCCGCAACGCCGAGGATCAGGCTTGCCGCCGCATAGAGCAGGGCCGCCGCCGTGCGCCCGCTTTGCAGAAGATCTCCGGTTTCCAGGGCAAAAGAGGAGAAGGTGGTGAAGCCCCCGCACACCCCTGCCTTCAGGAAGAGCACCAGCCTGGGGTCGGGGGCGGCCCGCTTCAGGGCCAGCGCCGTGACGGCGCCGATGAGAAAGGAGCCGATCAGGTTGATGGCAAGCGTCCGGACGGGAAAGCCCCAGTCCCTTCCCAGTGGAATCTGCCCAGCCAGATAACGGCACACGGACCCCAGGAATCCCCCAAGCCCCACGGCAATACAGTTCAGCATGGACGCCACGCTCCTTTTCATGTCATCTGTGGAAATACCACCGGCCGCACCTATGGTAACACAACCGGCGGCCGGAGGCAAGAGCCCGCCCCGCTCCGACAGACCGGCCGGATTCGGCCGCGGGCACAGGGCCCGACCGGGAAACCGGCGGCTGGGTGTTGCGCAAGCGGTGAGATTCATATATAATAGAGTTACTTCCGCACACCGGAGCGCGGGTGCGGCGATCCATCCACCGCGCCGGGCGTGGGCCCGGCCTGGGAGAAAACCGGCGTCCCAGTCCCGGGCGCCGCAAGAAAAGGGGAGGACACGATGCAAGAACATGGCCTGAAGATCTCGGAGCTGGTCACCCTCTTCAATCTGGAGGTGCTGAACAGGGGCAGCGACTATGACACGGCGCTGCTCACCATCACGGACGTGAACCGTCCCGGCCTCCAGTTTCATAGCTTCTACGACTACTTTGACCCCCGCCGCCTCCAGGTGCTGGGCAAGGCGGAGATCACCTATCTCAAGGGGTTGACGACGGAGCAGCGGCGCAAGTGCTTCGACGACCTGTTTCTTTACGACATCCCGGCCCTGGTGATCTCCCGGGGGCTGGACTGCTTCCCGGAGTGCCTGGAGAGCGCCCGGGTCCACGAGCGGACGCTGCTGCGGACCGAGGAGACCACCGTGGAGTTCACCAGCCACACCATCGAGTATCTGAACCGGGTGCTGGCGCCCTGCGTTACCCGCCACGGCGTACTGCTGGACATCTCCGGCGAGGGCGTGATGATTACCGGCGACTCCGGCATCGGCAAGAGCGAGTCCGCCATTGAGCTCATCATGCGGGGCCACCGGCTGGTGGCGGATGACGCGGTGGAGATCCGCCGCATCTCCAACCAGCTGATCGGCACCGCGCCGGAGGTGATCCGCCATTATATCGAGCTGCGGGGCATCGGCGTCATCGACGTGCGCCAGCTCTTCGGCATGAGCGCCATCATGGAGGAATCCCGGATCGACCTGGTGGTCCAGTTCGAGCAGTGGGACGAGACGAAGTTTTATGACCGGCTGGGCATTGAGGATCACCACATCGACATCATGGGCGTGGAGATCCCCTGCGTCACCATCCCGGTGCGGCCGGGCCGGAACCTGGCCAGCATCGTGGAGGTGGCGGCCATGAACAACCGCCACCGGCGTTACGGCTTCAACGCCGCCCAGGAGCTGGCCCAGCGGGTGGACCTGCGGGCGGAGCAGGGCAGCCGGAAACAGAAATGAGCGGATTCTTCATCGGTATCGACGTGGGCGGCACCAACCTGAAGGCGGGCCTGACGGACGAGACGGGCCGCCTTCTGGCGGCGGCGCGCCGCCCCCTGGACTTCCGGGGGGCGGAGACCTTTGCGGCGGACCTGGCGGATCTGGCGGCGGAGGTGCTCTCTGCCGCCGGAGCGGCGCCCGGGGACGCGGAGGGCGTGGGCATCGGCCTGCCGGGGGCCGTCTCCGGCGGAGAGGTGCTGTACACCACCAACATCCCCCTGGAGCGGACGGATCTGGCGGCCCTGTTCCGCCGGCGGCTGGACCTGCCGGTGCTGCTGGGCAACGACGCGGACTGTGCTGCCGTAGGGGAGTATTTCCAGGGCGCGGGCCGGGGTCTGCGGGACTTCGTGGTGCTGACCCTGGGCACCGGCCTGGGGGCCGGAATCATTCTGGACGGCCGCCTGCGGGGCGGCGAATCCTCCAGCGAGGCGGGGCACATGGTGCTCCATGCCGGAGGAGAGCCCTGCCCCTGCGGACGCAGGGGCTGCTGGGAACAGTACGCCTCCGCCACGGCGCTGATTCGCCGGACGGAAGCGGCCATGGCCGCCCATCCGGAGAGCGCCCTCTGCCGTCTGGCAGAAGAGGCCGGCGGTGTGGACGGCCGGACGCCCTTTCTGGCGGCAGAGGCGGGGGACGAGACGGCCCTTGCCGTCTGCCGCGCCTATGTGGAGGAGCTGGCGGAGGGCACGGCCAGTCTCATCAACATCCTCCGGCCGGAGGCGGTGGCCTTCGGCGGAGGTGTGGCCGGGGCGCCGGAGCATCTGCTGCTGGAGCCCCTGCGCCGCCGGGTCGGGGCGCTGTGCTTCTCCCGCCACGGCGGGCGGGCCACCCGCATCCTCCGGGCGGAGCTGGGCAACGACGCCGGCGTCATCGGTGCGGCCCTGCTGGGCCGGGTAATCTGAAGTATGAGGAGGTCCAGAAATGGACTGGTGGATCACATTTGACCAGCAGGCGGCGGATTATCTGCCGGACCTGCGGATCGAGAAGGAGGAGCCCATGGACCGGCACACCTCCTTCCGCATCGGGGGGCCGGCCCGGCGCATGGCTTTTCCGGAGCGGGGAGAGCAGCTGGTGCTGCTGCTGGACATGGCCGCCCGCTGCGGCGCCCGTCCCCTGGTGATGGGCAACGGAACCAACCTGCTGGCCCCGGACGAGGGGCTGGACCGGCTGGTGATCGACACCTCCGCCGGCCTGAGCCGAGTGGAGGCCGGCGGGACACCGGGGACCATTCTGGCGGAGGCGGGGGCCTCCCTGGCCCGGGTGGCGGATTTCGCCTGCCGGCAGGGGCTGGCGGGCCTGGAGTTCGCCCACGGCATCCCGGGCACGGTGGGCGGCGCGGTATGCATGAATGCCGGCGCCTACGGCGGGGAGATGGCCCAGGTGGTGCGGGAGGCAACCCTGCTGCTGCCGGAGGAGGGCATCCGGACCCTCACCGGGGCGGAGATGGCCTTCGGCTACCGCCGCAGCTTTCTGACGGATCACCCGGATGCGGTGGTGCTGCGGGCGGAGTTCTGCCTGACGCCCGGCGACCCGGCGGCAATCCGGGGCCGGATGAAGGAGCTGCTGGAAAAGCGCAGGGCCAGCCAGCCGCTGGAGTTCCCCAGCGCGGGCAGCACCTTCAAGCGGCCGGAGGGCTATTACGCCGGGACGCTGATCGACCAATGCGGCCTGAAGGGGCTGACGGTGGGCGGCGCCCAGGTCAGCGAGAAGCATGCGGGCTTTGTCATCAACCGGGGCGGCGCCACCTGCGCCGACGTGAAGGAGCTGATCCGCCAGATCCAGGAGCGGGTCTTTGCGCAGGCCGGCGTCCGGCTGGAGCCGGAGGTCCGGATCATCGACTGAGAAAGGGGCGGTGCGGACATGGAAATCCTCATCATCTCCGGCCTCTCCGGGGCCGGGAAGAGCAAGGCGGCCTCCTTTTTGGAGGACATGGGCTTTTATATCGTGGACAATATGCCCGCCGCCATGATCCTGAAATTTGCGGAGTTCTGCGCCGGGGGCAACGGCCGCTACGACCGGGTGGCCCTGGTGTACGACGTGCGGACGGCCAGCTCCTTCACGGAGCTGTTCGACGTGCTGGATAAGCTGAAGGACATGGAGGCCCAGTGCCGGATGCTGTTTCTGGAGGCCGCGCCGGAGGTCATCATCAAGCGGTACAAGGAGACCCGCCGCCGCCATCCCCTGGCGGCAGACACCGACTCCCTGGAGGAGGCGGTGAAGAAGGAGAGGGCCATGATGGCCCCCGTCAAGGAGCGGGCGGACTTTGTTATCGACACCTCCCGCACCTCCACCGCCCAACTGCGGGGAGAGCTGCTGCGCCTCTTCGGCCAGGAGGGGGAGAAGGGGGGGATGACGGTGAGCGTCACCTCCTTCGGCTTCAAGTACGGCCTGCCTCTGGAGGCGGATCTGGTGTTTGACGTGCGGTTCATGCCGAATCCCTTCTATATGGAGGACCTGCGTCCCCGGACGGGGCTGGACCAGGCGGTGGCGGACTATGTGTTCCACTTCCCACAGACCCAGGACTACATGCGCCGTTTGGAGGACCTGCTGGCCTTCTCCCTGCCCCTGTACGCGGAGGAGGGAAAGACCTCTCTCACCATCGCCGTGGGCTGCACGGGGGGGCACCACCGCTCCGTGGCGGTGACCCATGCCCTGGCGGGCTTCATCCACGGCCTGGGCTATCAGGTGCTGGAGAACCACCGGGACATGACCCGGGGAGGCTGAGCCGTGAGGGAGCAGGAATACCGCGTCCCCCGGGCCCATGGCCCCAAGGTGGCCGTCATCGGCGGCGGCCACGGCCTGTCCAACATGCTGCGGGGACTGAAGCAATATACGGAGAATATCTCCGCCATCGTCACGGTGGCGGATGATGGCGGCGGCTCCGGCATGCTGCGCCAGGACCTGGGGATGCCTCCGCCGGGGGACATCCGCAGCTGTATGGAGGCCCTGGCAAACACGGAGCCGGTGATGCGGGAGCTGCTCCACTACCGCTTCACCGAGGGGAGCCTGGCGGGGCAGAGCTTCGGCAACCTGTTTCTGGCGGCGCTGAACGGCATCTCCCCGTCCTTTGACGCGGCGGTGCGCCGCATGAGCCAGGTCCTGGCCATCACCGGACGGGTGCTGCCGGTGACCACGGCGGACGTGCAGCTGGAGGCGGAATTTGAGAACGGCGCCACGGTGGTGGGGGAGTCCAAGATCTTTTACTGCAAAAAGCAGGAGGACTGCCGCATCCGCCAGGTGCGTCTGATCCCCTCCCGGCCCAAGGCCCTGCCGGAGGCGGTCTCCGCCATCGCCGACGCGGATATGATCGTCCTGGGGCCCGGCAGCCTGTACACCAGCATCATCCCCAATCTGCTGGTGGATGGCATCGTGAAGGCGATCCGGGAGTCCGACGCCCTGAAGGTCTATGTCTGCAACGTCATGACCCAGGAGGGGGAGACGGAGGGCTACACCGTATCCGACCACATCGCCGCCATCTTCGCCCATTCGGCGCAGGGCCTGTTCCGCCTGTGCCTCACCAACTCCTCGCCCATCCCCAAGGCGGTGGCCGCCCGGTACGCGGAGGAGGGGGCCGAGCGCATCCGATGCGACAAGTCCGCCTGCGCGGCCCTGGGCGTGGAGGTCGTGGAGCGGCCGGTGGCCACGGTGGAGAGCGGCTTTGTCCGCCACAGCTCCGCGGCCCTGGCCCGGGAGCTGATCCTGCTCCATGCGGAGCGGAGCGTCCGGATCGCCGGTGCCCGATTCCGCCCCCGGGAGGACTCCTACCAGATGGAGGAGCAGAAATGAGCCCCACAATTACCCAGAGTTGGAGGAGACCCACCCATGTCCTTTTCCTTTGAAGCCAAAAACGAGCTGTGCCGCCTGCCGGTGCAGAAGCTGTGCTGCGCCCGGGCGGAGGCCTACGGCATCCTGCTGTACTGCAACACCTTCAGCGCAAGCGAGGTGCGGATCATCACCGGGAACCCCGCTCTGGCTGCCCGGCTTCCCAAGCTGTTTCACCGGGCCTTCGGCCTGCGGTTCGACCGGCTGCCGGAGGAGGGGGAGAGCGGCAAGCTGGTGTTCCAGATCACAGACGGCGGCAAGCTCCGCCGGATCGTGGACCTGCTGGGCTTCAGCCCGGAGCAGAACCTGGCCCTGCACATCAACTTCGGACTGCTGGAGGAGGAGTGCTGCCGGGCGTCCTTCCTGCGGGGGGTGTTCTTCGCCGGGGGCAGCGTCACGGACCCGGCCAAGCGGTACCACCTGGAGCTGGCGACCTCCCACCTGCAGGTGAGCCGGGAGCTGGAGGTGCTGCTGCGGGAGTGCGGCTATCCCCCCAAGAGCGTGGCCCGCAACGGCAGCTTCATCACCTACTTCAAGCAGAGCGACCAGATCGAGGACTTCCTGACGCTGATCGGTGCGCCCGTGGCCGCCATGAGCGTCATGTCCGCCAAGCTGGAAAAGGACCTGCGCAACAGCGTTAACCGCCGCCTCAACTGCGACAGCGCCAATCTGGACAAGGCGGTGGAGGCGGCCCAGGAACAGCTGGAATCGATCCGGAAGCTCCAGCGGGCGGGCCTCCTGGACCAGCTGCCGGACAAGCTCCAGCTGACGGCGGCCCTGCGGCTGGAGAATCCGGAGCTGACCCTCAGTGAGCTGGCGGAGGAGTTTGACCCGCCGGTGACCAAGTCCTGCCTGAACCACCGGCTGCGGAAGATCACCCAGCTGGCAAAAGGGCTGTAAAGTAAATGCGCTTTACAATTTATCAAAGAAAAGTTGGAGGAATATACAATGGATCGCTGTGCGGCAGCCTATGCATATCACAAACAGGGGTATAACTGTGCCCAGTCTGTGGCCGGGGCCTTTGCGGACCTGACGGGCACGGCGCCGGAGCAGCTGATGGCCGCCATGGGCGGCTTCGGCGGCGGCGTGGGCGGCAGCCATGAGGAGCTGTGCGGCGCCGTCAGCGGCGGCGTGCTGGTGCTGAGTCTGCTGCACCCCCATACGGACGGAGAGGACAGGGCCGGAAAGGTGCGCCTCTACGCCCAGGCCAAGGAGTTCCGCCGCCGGTTCCAGGAGGTGTTTGGCCTGACCCGGTGCGGAGACCTGCTGCGGGCCCGGCCCGGCGTCACAGAGAGGAACCCGGCCTCCCAGCGGCTGGGAGTCACCGCCCACTGCGACAACATGATCGTCACGGCTGTGGAGATCCTGGAGCAGATGCTGCAGGAGGAGCCCGCATGACCTGGGCAGAGCTGTATTCAGAGGCTGCGCGGCCCACGCTGGAGGAAATCGACGCCTATGCGCATACGCCCCTTTGGCCGCAGCTGCGCGCGTATCTGGCGGCGGCCTATGGAGCGGGACCGCGGCTGGAGTACAGCCGGTGCGGTCTGGAGCCGGGATGGAATGTGAAGTTCCGCAGGGGCAGCAAGTCTCTCTGCACGGTCTACCTGCGGCCTGGGTTTGTGACGGCCATGGTTTCTGTCGCGCCCAAGGATGAGGAGGCCGCCCAGATGGTCCTGCTCACCTGCACGGCAGAGACACAGGCGGTCTACCATCGGTCCGCTGCATCCAAAATGGGCCACTGGCTCATGCTGGACATCACGCCACCGGAGATGCTGGAGGATGTGAAAGCTCTGCTGGCCGTGCGGGTCAAGCCCGCAGGGTGAGCACCCCGCCCTTTGCAAGGACGGCGCGTGCGATTTTGGAAAGGAACATGCTATGTCTTTTGTCCATCTCCACGTTCATACGGAATTCAGCTTATTGGACGGCGCCTGCCGCATCCGGGACCTGCCCGGCATCGTGAAGGCCATGGGCCAGACCGCCTGCGCTGTCACGGACCACGGCGTCATGTACGGTGCCGTGGACTTTTACCGCGCCTGCAAGGCGGAGGGGGTCAAGCCTATCATCGGCTGCGAGGTGTACGTCACCCCCCAGGGCCGGACCCGGTTCGACAAGGTCCACGAGCTGGACGCGGAGAGCCGCCATCTGGTGCTGCTCTGCGAGAACGAGGAGGGCTACCGGAACCTGTCCTACCTGGTGTCCATGGGCTGGACAGAGGGCTTCTATATCAAGCCCCGGATCGACCTGGAGCTGCTGCGGCAGTACAGCGGGGGACTGATCGCCCTGTCGGCCTGCCTCGCCGGGGAGATCCCCCGGCGGCTGCGGAACGGGGAGTACGAGAACGCCAAGGCCTATGCCCTGGAGCTCTCCCACATCTTCGGCCCGGACCGCTTCTATCTGGAGCTCCAGGACCACGGCATCCGGGACCAGGCCATCGTGAACCAGGGCATCCTCCGCATCCACCGGGAGACGGGGCTGCCTATGGTGTGCACCAACGACGCGCACTACCTCCGGAAGGAGGACGCGGAGGCCCACGATGTACTGCTGTGCATCCAGACCGGCAAGACCATCGACGACGAGAACCGGATGCGCTATGAGCCCCGGAACTTCTACCTCCGCAGCGAGGAGGAGATGGCGGCCCTGTTCGCGGGCTACGAGGGCGCGCTGGAGAACACGTCGAAGATCGCCGACATGTGCAATCTGGACTTTTCCTTCGGCAAGTACCACCTGCCGGAATTCCGGCTGCCGGAGGGGTACGACAGCTTCTCCTATCTGAAAAAGCTCTGCGACGAGGGCTACCGGGAGCGGTATGGAACGGACGACCAGTACCGGGACCAGCTCCGGTACGAGCAGGACATGATCGAGAAGATGGGCTTCACCGACTACTTCCTGATCGTCTCCGACTTCGTCCGCTATGCCAGAAGCGCAGGCATCCCCGTGGGTCCCGGCCGGGGCAGCGCCGCGGGCAGCATGGTCAGCTACTGCCTCCACATCACGGACATCGACCCCATGAAGTACAACCTGTACTTCGAGCGGTTCCTGAACCCGGAGCGGGTCAGCATGCCGGATATCGACATGGACTTCGGCGACACCCGCCGGGGCGAGGTGGTGGACTACGTCCGCCGGAAGTACGGGGATGACCACGTGGCCCAGATCGTCACCTTCGGCACCATGGCCGCCCGGGGCGTGATCCGGGACGTGGGCCGGGTGATGAACATGCCCTATGCCGACGTGGACGTGATCGCCAAGCAGGTGCCCGCCGGGCCCGGCGCCCTCCACATCACCCTGGACGACGCCCTGCGCCTGTCCAAGCCCCTGCGGGAGCAGTACGAGACCGATGAGCAGGTGAAAAAGCTCATCGACACCGCCAAGGCCCTGGAGGGGATGCCCCGCCACGCCTCCACCCACGCCGCCGGCGTGGTCATCACCAAGCGGCCGGTGTACGAGTACGTGCCCCTGGCGAAGAACGACGACGCCGTGGTGTGCCAGTACGTCATGACCACCCTGGAGGAGCTGGGCCTCCTGAAGATGGACTTCCTGGGGCTGCGGAACCTGACGGTGCTGGATGACGCGGTGAAGATGGTCCAGGAGCGCCTGCCGGACTTCAAGCTCTCGGACATCCCGGAGGACGACCCGGAGACCTTTGAGATGATCTCTGCCGGCAAGACCTCCGGCGTGTTCCAGATGGAGTCCGCGGGCATGACCGGCGTGTGCGTGGGCCTGCGGCCCCAGAACATCGAGGACATCACCGCCATCATCGCGCTCTACCGCCCCGGCCCCATGGACTCCATCCCCCGGTTCATCGCCTGCAAGCATGACTCCAGCAAGATCAAGTACCTCCACCCGTCCCTGGAGCCGATCCTCTCCGTCACCTACGGGTGCATCGTCTACCAGGAGCAGGTGATCCAGATCTTCCAGCAGCTGGCGGGATACTCTCTGGGGCAGGCGGACATGGTGCGCCGGGCCATCTCCAAGAAAAAGGCCGCCCAGATCGAGAAGGAGCGGGAGGCATTCCTCCACGGCGATCCGGAGCGGAACATTGCGGGCTGCGTGGCAAACGGCATCCCGGAGGAGACGGCCCAGGCCATCTATCAGGATATCTACGACTTTGCCAACTACGCGTTCAACAAGGCCCACGCCGTGTCCTACGCGGTGGTGGCCTATCAGACCGCCTGGTTCAAGTGCCACTACACCCGGGAGTACATGGCGGCGCTGCTGACCAGCGTGCTGGACAACTCCGATAAGGTGGCGGGCTACATCAGCGAGTGCCGGGACTGCGGCATCGCCCTGCTGCCGCCGGACATCAACCGCTCCGCCGACCGGTTCACCGTGGAGGAGGGGGGCATCCGCTTCGGGCTGGTGGCCATCAAGAACATCGGCCGGGGCTTCATCCAGGCGGTGATGCGGGAGCGGGAGCAGGCGCCCTTCACGTCCCTCTACGACTTCTGCGACCGGATGGCGGGCAGCGACATCAACAAGCGGGCGGTGGAGAACCTGATCCGCTCCGGCGCCTTCGACTCCCTGGGGGCCAGGCGGTCCCAGCTGATCCAGGTGTACGAGTCCGTCATGGACGCGGTGGCGGACAGCCGCCGCCAGAACCTGGAGGGGCAGATGGATTTCTTCTCCCTGGCGGACGGCGGCAGCGGCGGGAGAAAGAATGTGAAGGAAATCCCCTTGCCGGACATCGACGAGTACACCCCCGAGGAACGGATGCTGATGGAGAAGGAGACCACGGGCCTCTATCTCTCCGGCCACCCCATGGACCAGTACCGGGAGGCGGTGCGGCGGCTGGGGGCGCCCACCATCGGCTCCATTCTGGGGGACTTCGCCCAGGAGGGCGGCCCCACCCGGTTCGCTGACGACCAGCGGATCACCATCTGCGGCATCGTCACCTCCAGCAAGACAAAGACCACCCGCAACAACTCCCTGATGGCCTATGTGACGGTGGAGGACGACACCGCCTCCATCGAGCTGCTGTGCTTCGCCCGGGTGCTGGAGTCCTGCGGGCCGTACCTGAAGGAGAACCAGGCGGTGGTGGTGAAGGGGCGGCTCTCCGTCCGGGACGAGAAGGCGCCCCAGATCCTCTGCGACAGCGCGTATCCGCTCTCTGCCGCAGGCGCTCCGGCGGCGGAAGGGCAGACCGCGAAAGCGCCGGATCAGGTGCTGTACCTGAAGTTCCCCAGCCTGGACCACCCCAGCGTGCGCCACATGAAGCTGGTGTTCCAGATGTTCCCCGGCAACGCCGCCGTGAAGATGGTGATGGCGGACACCCGCAAGGTCTACGGCACCCATGCGGGCCTCCACGATGCCCTGCTGCAGGAGGCCCGGGAGACGTTGGGGGCGGAGAACGTGGTGGTGAAATAGAACGGAACGCCCGTGTCCGAAAGGACACGGGCGTTTTTCATTCACAAGCGCCGTTTCAGCTTCAAGACCAGCTCCACAACCCCGGCGCCCAGGGTCAGGCAGGCGGCCTGGATGGCCCAGAGCATTGGCCCTTCACTGCCGGGGATGGGGATTGTGCTGGCCCAGAGGAAAAGGATCAGGGCCAAAGCTGCCGCCCCCGCTGTCAGCAGCCAGCCGCGCCGCCAGCGGCGCAGCAGCCAGCGGAACAGCAGACCGGCCAGAAGGGGGAAGACCGCGACGAGCATCCAGTTCCATACGATCTGAAGCAAGAGAATCCCTCCTTATCTCCCAAAACGGGCCGACAGGCCGTGGAGCGGGGACCCGGCGGCCAGGAGAAGGAGCCCCCTCGCCGCCCCTCCTTACGGGGCCTCGTCCTCGGGCTCGGAGGACATCAGGGCCCGCATGATCTCGCCATACAGCCGCTCCGGGGATTTCTGGAACCGCTCCGTCAGCATGGCGGCCATGTCCTCCCGGGGGATGGCCAGCCGCAGGTCCATCACGCTGCCCATGTCGTCCGACAGCTCCAGCCGCACCGTGTAGGTGCCGTTGGGCCGCTTCTCCGTGGAGGCCTTCACCTGGCTCTTGCGCCGCAGGTGGCGGTTGCAGGCCGCCAGGTTCTTGTCGCACCGCAGCCGCACGGAGTAGGGGAGGCTGGACTCGCAGATCCGGCTGTTCCGCAGGCCCTTGTCGGTGATGGCGTACAGCCCGTCCGCAGACAGCGTCAGATGCTCAGTCCGCACCAGATCGGAGAGGCACTCGGCAAAGTCGAAATAGTCCACGCCCTCGTCGCACATGGCCAGATCCCACACGGTATCAAAGGGAATCGGCTCGATCACCCGGGCGGTGATATACAGAATCAGAAACTTGATCTCCAGCTTGTCATGGATAAAGCCGGGCATCCGCGTCACCTCCTTGGAATGGGATTGGATACAATTGTATTATACCGCAGGACCGCCGGGTTTGTATAGTCCGAATTTCCCCGCCGCCGCACCAATGGGAGCCGGGCGCATACACTGGATTGAAAGAGCTTCTCTTTCATCCAGCTACTTATTAGGAGGTATTGCAATGCCCGAGAAAGTTATGCCCGGTCCCGTGGAGGACTCCTGCGGCATCCGGGAGGCGGTTTGCATCCATACCAGGAAGATTTTTGATTCCTGCCGCGATAAGGACTGCATCGAGGACCTGCGGTTTTACCCCAAGCTGCAGTGTGTGGACATCATCAACCGCGCCCTGTCCGTGAAGGGCGGCAGCGCCAAGCTGCTGTACGTCTATGTGGATGTGGAGCCCGTCAGCTTCAACCGGGGCTTCTACACCGTGGATATGCGCTTCTTCTACCATGTGACGCTCCAGGCCTATCTCAGCTGCCCGGTGCCGGTGACGGTGGAGGGCCTGTGCGTCTTTGACAAGCGGGCCATCCTGTTCGGCAGCGAGGGGAACGCCAAGATCTTCTCCTCCGAGATGCGGGCCGGAGAGCCGGATCCCCAGATGATGCAGCGGTCCAACACGCCCATCGCCGTGGTGGAGGCCGTGGACCCCATCGTGCTGGACGCCCGCATCATGGACTGCTGCTGCAAGCGGGACTGCGACTGCGACCTGTGTGAAATCCCCACCTTCGTGGGCGACTGCTTCGGCGGGGAGCTGTCCAGCGGGGACGACAGCCGACGGATCTATGTGACCCTGGGCCAGTTCTCCATCGTCCGGCTGGAGCGGGACACCCAGCTGCTGGTGCCCGTCTACGACTACTGTATGCCCGACAAGGAGTGCGCCTGCGGCGACGGCTGCGAGGACCCCTGCGCTCTGTTCCGGAACATCTCCTTCCCGGTGGGCGAGTTCTTCCCGCCCAACACCGTCAAGCGGCCGGAGAGCTGCGACGACATCAAGAGCTGCTGCAAGTGAGCGGCAGACCAACAGGACCCCGGCTGCTTGCCGGGGTCCTGTTTTGCTACATCCTGTGCCGGTACCAGAGGGTGAGGCCCCATTCCAGAAGCCCCCCAGGCGAGGCAGAACCCAACCAGCCCCCAGGTGATCCACATGGGCAGCTCCAGAAAGCGGGCATAGGCCGCGCCGAAATACAGGACCGCGCCCTGCATGACCCGGGCGGCCCGGGCCGCCGCCTTTTCGCAGATCATGGTGTTCCGCTCGTCGTGCTGTTTTTTGTAAGCCTGAACGAGTACCGGGTCGCGAATCCGAATGACCTGACACAGCAGGGAGCCGAGGGAACCGCCCACCAGTACGGACCCACCCGCAGCCAGCAGAGCAAAGACGGGCTTGGGGAGATGCTGGGGGAATTGGAGCGGGACCGCGCACAGCAGAAGCCCTGCCGCGATCAACAGCAGATACCAGCGCTTTTTCATCCCGGCGCACCCCTTACATCTCCCGCTCGTAGCGGATCATGAGATACAGCTCCAGCACGGATTTGGCTACGAAGACACCGGTGGCAGCCAGGGGGACCCACAGGGGTGCATCCAGGCCGATGGAGAGCCATGCCGCCGCCAGAACGCTCCACTGGAGGACCTCGCCGGACACGGCCTTGGCCCGGTTCCGGATAGCCACATTCCGCTCGTCTTTTTGTTCGATGTCGTGCTGCCGGGCCATCTCCGGGTGCTTCGCCTCGTGGCGGAGGTTCAGCAGGGTGGACCCCGCCATGGCCAGCAGGCCGGAGCCTATGCCGCAGAGCATCCCGCCCAGGGAATCGGGCACCCGGCCGTCCAGCAGCAGGGACAGGACCAGCAGGACGATGCCCATGGCCAGAAGTCCCTGGAACAGGCGCTTTTTTTGTGTGCGGTTCATACAGAGTCCCTCCTTCAATACTGACGGCGGTACCAGACGGTGAACATCCAGTCCAGAAGCAGTTTTACGCAGGCCAGAGTCAGCAGGATGAGGCTGACCCACTTGGGCACGTCGAAGAAGTACAGGTAGGCAGCGCCGAACAGCAGCCACAGCAGCACGTCCCCGGCCCGGGCCCTGGCCATGGCCCGGATCATGGTGCCCCGCTCGTCGTGGTCCTCCCGGTCCCGCTCCCGCCGGGCGGGGTCCAGGTCTCGGGTGGACAGCAGCTCCGCCATGGCGCAGAAGAACAGGAGGCCGCCTGCAAGGCCAAAGAACCCCAGCACAGCGGCGGGAGCGGCGGGAAACGTCCGCGCCGCCCAGAGGGCGGCCCCCGCCAGCAGCGCCCCCGCCGCGGCGGCCGAGAGATACCAGCGTGTGTTCCGCTTCATGACAGCGCCTCCTCACATCTTCCGCTGGAGCCATTTGTAAAGCCCCAGGAACGCCAAAGTGTAAAACAGATAGATGCCGATGAACACCCAGCCCACCCAGTCGGGAATGCCGAACCGTTCAAAGCTCTGGAAAATCAGGCCGGAGACCACCAGCAGTCCGACGGTCCAAAATCCGGCGATGCAGCCGGCCCGGTCCCGGATGGCCTGGTTCCGCTCGTCGCATTGGGCCTTCTGCCTCTGCCGGTAGTCCGGGTCCCGGGAGAGCCGTTTCAGCTGGAGCAACGTCCCGGCGCAGGTGCCGAACAGCACCGCCCCGGCCATACCCAGCAGGGAGGCCGCGCCGCCGGAGAGACCGGGCGCACCCGGCGCATTCAGGACGAACATCGGGATGCAGCAGAGCAGCCCTGCGATTGCCAGGGACATCAATATGACCTGCTTCTTCATGTGCCATCCTCCTCATAGATGAAAATGTCCTCAATGGTGGTGCCGAAGTACCGGGCCAGCTTGAAGGCCAGCAGGATGGAGGGGTTGTACCGCCCGTTTTCCAACGACCCGATGGTCTGGCGGGACACCTCCAGCGCCTCCGCCAGCTCCTCCTGCTTGATCCCCCTGGCCTTGCGCAGCGCCTCCAGGCGGTTTTTCAAGGGCGATTCCCCCTTTCATACGCCCCATCCGCTTCTGACGGATGGAAAGTTTGCTTTCCGTCTTCAACTTAGCACACTTCCGGTACCATGTCAAGTACGCTTTCCATTTTTCCGGGCTTGTCCCATTTTTCCGCTGAGGGAGTCATATCCGGGGACAACCCCTCATAGAGTATAGCGTGTTACGAAAGGGGGCGCGGCCCGTGAAGGAGGAAGAACACCGCTATGAGGAGGCGGCCCGGGTGTTGCCGGGCCGCCTGCGGGAACAGGCTCTGGCCCAGCCGCCGGAGGTCCGGCAGCTGGCGGAGGAGTTCCGCCTTCGGGCGGGGCAGCCGCTGGTGGTGCTGCTGCCGGAGGGGGAGCGGTCCCTGGGGGCCGCCGTGACGCCGGAGGATCTGGAGACTCTCTGCGACCTTGCCACCGACTACTCCCGCTATGCGGCGGAGGAGACCCTGCGGGAGGGGTATCTCTCCGTGCGGGGCGGCTTCCGGGTGGGGCTGTGCGGCACGGCGGTGATGAAGGACGGTGAGAGCACCGCCCTGCGGGACCTGTCCTCCGCCGCTGTCCGCATCGCCCGGGAGCAGAGGGGGATCGGGGAGGCGGTGGCGCCCCGGCTGTTTCGGGACGGGCGGTATCAGAACACCCTGCTGCTGTCGCCCCCCGGCGGCGGCAAGACCACGCTGCTGCGGGATCTGGTGCGGTGCCTCTCCTCCGGCGGCACCGGCAGGCCGGGTCTGCGGGTCTCCCTCATTGACGAGCGGGGGGAGGTGGCAGTGATGGTCCGGGGGAGGCCCCAGATGGACGTGGGGCCCCGGACGGACGTGCTGGACGCCTGCCCCAAGGCCCTGGGCATCCCCATGGCCCTGCGGGCCATGAACCCCCAGGTCATCGCCGTGGACGAGATCACGGCGGAGGCGGACCTCCGGGCCGCCATGCAGGCCGCCGGGTGCGGCGTGGGGCTGCTGGCCACCATCCACGCCGCCGATGCCGCAGAGCTGACCCAGCGGCCGCTGTACCGGCAGCTGCTGGCGGAGAAGGTGTTCCGGCTGGCGGTGCGCATCCGCCGGGATGAGGCCGGAAGGACATACGAAGTGGAGGAACTGCCATGGTGAAGCTGGTGGGCGCGGTGTGTATCCTGGGGGCCGGGACCTGGGCCTGGCGGCGGTCGGCGGCGGAGCGCAGGCGGGAGTTGGACACGCTGGCGGACCTGACCGCCCTGCTGGACCGCATGGGGGAGGAGATCCGGCTCCGCCGGACCAGCCTGCCCCGGCTGCTGGGGTCCCTGGGCCGGGACCGGACGGGACCTGTCCGGGACTTTTGTACATCGGTGGCGGCGTCGCTGGCGCGGGGCGCGCCCCTGGGGCAGAGCTGGCGGTCCGCCGCGGAGGCGCTGCCCCTCGGTCCAGAGAGCCGGACCGCCCTGACCGCCCTGGGAGATTCCCTCCAGGGGGATGAGGAGAGCGTATGTAAAGCATTGAACCTTGCCGGAAAGATCCTGGAAAAAAACCTGGCGGCGGCCCGGGACCACAGGCAGGAGACGGAGAAGCGGTCCGCGGCGCTGTGGCTTTCCAGCGCGGCGCTGCTGGTGATTTTACTGATTTGAGGATAGACGCATGGAAGTGGATTTGATTTTCAAGATCGCCGCCATCGGCATCCTGGTGGCGGTGCTGAACCAGCTGCTGATCCGCTCGGGCCGGGAGGAGCAGGGGCTGATGGTGGTGCTGGCAGGGCTGGTGTGCGTGCTGATGCTGATGGTCCGGGAGATCAGCGACCTGTTCGACCTCATCAAGTCCCTGTTCGATTTCTGACATGGAGCAGGTCATCCAGGTGACGGGGCTGTGCGTGGTGGGGGCGCTGCTGGCCCTGGTGGTGAAGCGGGGCAGTCCGGAGACGGCGCTGCTGCTGGCGGTGGGGGCCGCCGTGGTGGTGGCCCTGGCCCTGGCGGGCGTGGTGAAGGAGCTGCTGGCCTTCCTGGGGGAGCTGGGGTCGGCCAGCGGCGTGTCCGCGGACCTGTTTGTGCCCCTGTACAAGACCATCGGCATCGCCCTGGTGGTGCAGGTGGGAGGCAACCTCTGCCGGGACGCGGGGGAGAGCGCCCTGGCCTCCGTGGTGGAGACGGCGGGGACCCTCTGCGCCCTGCTGGCGGCCCTGCCGCTGCTGCGGGCGGTGCTGGACATGCTGTTGGAGCTGATGGGATGAAATGGTGGATCTGTTTGACGGCGCTGGTGCTGGCGCTGACCACCTCCGCCGCGGCGGCGGACCTGCCGGCGGAGCTGGAGCGGGCCGCCCCGGAGGCGGCGGAGGATCTCACGGGCGGGGACCTCTCCGGCGGGACAGGCTTTGCCCAGGGGGTGGGGAACATTTTAGACCGGCTGGCGGACCAGGTGGGGGACGTGGTCCGGGAGCGGACCCGGGGCGCGGCGGCGGTGCTGCTGGTGGTGGTGCTGTGCGGCGTGGTGGAGGGCTTCGCCCAGGGGACCGGGGGGAAGGGGGCGGCGTTCCTGCCCATGGCGGGGGCGCTGTCCATCACCCTGGCCTCCGCCGGGAGCCTGGACTCCCTGATGGGGCTGGGCAGCCGGACCATCGGGGAGCTGGCGGACTTCTCCCAGGCGCTGCTGCCCACCCTGGCGGCGGCCACGGCGGCCAGCGGGGCCGTCACCACCGCCACGGTGCAGCAGGTGTCCACGGTGTTCTTTGTGGACCTGCTGCTGCGGCTGATCCGGCAGCTGCTGCTGCCGCTGGTGTACCTGTACATCGGATTGCTGACGGCGGCGGCCTGCCTGCCGGAAAACCGGCTGGGGGCCATCGCCGAGGCGCTGAAAAAGCTGGTGACCTGGATCCTCACCACGGCGCTGCTGGTGTTCACCATCTACCTCTCCATCGTGCGGATCATCTCCGGCTCCGCCGACAGCGCCACGGTGAAGGTGGCAAAGGCCGCCATCTCCGGCGTGGTGCCGGTGGTGGGAGGCATCATCGCCGACGCGTCGGAGACGGTGCTGGCCGGGGCCGGGATGCTGAAGAACACCATCGGCGTCTTCGGGATGCTGGCCATCCTGGCGGCCTGCGCCTATCCTTTCCTGCAGCTGGGGGTCCAGTACCTGCTGTACAAGCTGACGGCGTATCTGGCCTCCGTGGTGGGGGCGCCGGGGCTGTGCAAGCTCATCGACGGGCTGGGAGGCGCCTTCGGCCTGATTCTGGGCATGACCGGCGGCTGCGCGCTGCTGCTGCTCATCTCCGTGCTGGCCTCCGTGGGGGCGGTGATGCCATGATGGAGGCGGTGCGGGCGTGGCTGACCTCTGTGGTACTGGTGTCGGTGCTGCTGTCGGCGGCCCAGAGCCTGATCCCGCCGGGCACCGTGCGGAAGGCGGCGGGCTTCACCGGCGGGCTCATCCTGCTGCTGGTGCTGCTGCGGCCGGTGCTGGGGGCAGACCTGGAGCATCTGGAGCTGGATTTCGACCACTACCAGGCGGCGGTGGAGGAACGGCAGGAGGAGCTGGCCGACACACAGACCGAGGCCATGGCTTCTATCATAGCGGAGCAGACAGAAGCATATATATTGGACAAAGCGGGCGAGCTGGGGCTGGAGGTGACCGTCCGGGTGGAGACGCGGACGGAGGGAAACGGCATCCCGGTGCCCTGGTCCGCGGAGCTGACGGGCAGCTGGTCGCAGGCGCTGGCGTCGGCGCTGGAGACGGAACTGGGCATCCCGGCGGAGAGGCAGGTTTGGCATGAGCGGGAAGCAGAAAACTGAAGGAGTGCGAAGGATATGGGACAAGTACAAATTCGTGGCGCTGGTGGCGCTGGCGGGAGCCGTGCTGCTGCTGTGGCCCGGCGGGGACGGGAAGACGGCGGAGCGCGCCTCGCCCCAGGCGGCCGCCCTGGTGGAGGCGGAGCTCCAGCAGGAGATGGAGGACATTCTGGGCCGCATCCAGGGCGTGGGGGAGGTGCAGGTGCTGCTGACCGTGGAATCGGACGGCGAGCGGCAGCTGGCACAGGACTCGGAGCTCTCTTACAGCGGCTCCACCGCGGCGCCGGAGGACTACTCCCGTTCCTCCCAGACCGTGCTGGTGGACGACGGGAGCGCCGAGGCGCCGGTGGTGACCCGGACGGTGTATCCCACCTATCGGGGGGCCCTGGTGGTGTGCCAGGGCGGGGACCGGGCGGACGTGAAGCTGGCGGTGACGGAGGCGGTGGCGGCCCTGACCGGCCTTTCCGCAGACCGCATCACCGTGGCAAAATCGCAGTGATGATTTGGAGGAGGAGACAGCCCATGAGCGCGAGATGGAAGCGGAATACCGTGGTGGCCACGATGGTGCTGCTGGTGTGCGCAGCAGTGGCCCTGAACTGGAAGTACACCGGCGAGCAGGCGGCGGACGCCGTGGAGGAGACCGGCACCAAGATCCTGGGGGAAGCCACGCTGGTCAGCGGTCAGGAGGACGGCGGCGAGGCCGGGACGGATGAGGAGGCGGTCTACACCGGCGGGGACTACTTCGCCTCCGCCCGGCTGACCCGCCAGCAGGCCAGGGACAACGCCATCTCCCTGCTGCAGGAGGCGGCGGACCAGTCCGGGGCCGACGCGGCGGTGGCCAACGAGGCGTCGGAGGGCATCCAGGTGCTGGCGGGCTACACCATGAAGGAGGCCCAGATCGAAAACCTGGTGACCGCCAAGGGCTATACCGACTGCGTGGCCTTCATGGGGGAGGACAGCATCAGCGTGGTGGTGGACACCGGCACCGGCGAGCTGACGGCCGAGGACGTGGCCAAGATCACCGACATCGCCATGACGGAGACCGGATACCCAGCCAGCGGCATCAAGATCATGGCCTCAAATTAGCTGTTGTATTTTCCCGGGAAACATGGTAAAATAACACCCTGGAACCATTCTTCTGGGACGCGGCGGGCGACCCCCGTCTCTACCAAGGATCAAACAGTGAGGAGAGGCTTACGATGGGCGAGAGCAAAGAGTATATGACGCTGCCGGAGGAGAACGGGAGCATCAACATTTCCGAGGAAGTGATTGCCGCCATCGCCGTGGGCGCCGTCCGGGATGTGGAGGGCGTGTCCGGCATGGTGACTGCCATGGGCGGCAGCGTCACGGACCTGGTCCACAACAAGAAGAACGCCCAGAAGGGCGCCAAGGGTGTGAAGATCGACATGACCGGCGCCGCCCTGGTGCTGGACATCTATCTGACGGTGGAGTACGGCCACCCCATCCCCACGGTGGCGGAAAATGCCCAAAAGGCCGTCATCGGCGCGGTGGAGGCCATGACCGGCTGCTCTGTGGAGGCGGTCAACATCCACGTGGGCGGCGTGACGCTGGCCTGAGTCCCGGATGGGAATGAGAGAGAAAAGGACGTAGTTGAGGTTATGGTACGGAACACCGCGCGAGAGATCGCCATTCATCTGTCCTACGAGCTGAGCTTCACCGACAAGCCGGTGGAGGAGCTGCTGGACGAGCGCCTGACACCGGAGTCCTTCGCCGCCCTGGCGGAGGAGGACCCGCTGTATCAGGAGACGCCCAACGCCAAGCAGGCGGACTACATCCGCCGCCTGGTGCGGGGCGTGGCCGACCACGCTCCGGAGCTGGACGGGTATATCGCCAAATACGCCAAGGGGTGGAATTTTGCCCGGATCCCCCTGGTGGCCTCCGCCATCATGCGGGTGGCCATGTATGAGATTTTGTACATGCCGGACATCCCCCACGGCGCCTCCATCAACGAGGCGGTGGAGATCGCCAAGAAGTATGAGACGCCGGAGACGGTGAAGTTCATCAACGGCATCCTGGGCACCTTCGTGCGCCGGGAGACAGCGGAATAAGGGCAGTCCTGCGGAGCGGGACGGGGGCGTGACGCCGCCGTCCGGCTCCTCGTTTTCTGCCCGCAGGGACCAAGGAGCAAACGCGTATGGAACCACATATCTATGGTGTCACAGAGGTGAATCAGCTGGTGAAGGGCCTGCTGGACAGTGCCCCGGCTTTACAGGGCGTCGCCGTCCGGGGAGAGTTGTCCAACTACAAGATCTACCCCTCCGGCCACCACTATTTCACCCTGAAAGATCAGGAGGGGGCCCTCCGGTGCGTCATGTTCCGGGGACAGGCCTCCCGCCTCCGGTTCCGGCCGGAGAACGGCATGAAGGCCGTGGCCTCCGGCCGCATCACCGTGTTCCCCCGGGACGGGGCCTATCAGCTCTACTGCGACTCCCTGATCCCGGAGGGGGTGGGGGACCTGGCGGTGGCCTTCCAGCAGTTAAAAGAAAAGCTGTGGAAGGAGGGCCTGTTTGACCCCGCCCACAAAAAGCCCCTGCCGCCCTATCCGGAGAAAATCGCCATCGTCACCTCCGGCGCCGGGGCGGCGGTCCACGACATGATCCGCATCCTCCGCCGCCGGTATCCCATCGCCAGGGTGATCCTGCTGCCGGTGCGGGTCCAGGGGGCCGAGGCCCCGCCGGAGATCGTGGGGGCCATCCGGTACGCGGACAGGTGGAAGATCGGGGACGTCATCATCACCGGCCGGGGCGGCGGGTCCATGGAGGACCTGTGGGCTTTCAACGACGAGCGGGTGGCCCGGGCCATCTACGACTGTGAGACGCCCATCATCTCCGCCGTGGGCCACGAGCCGGACGTGACCATCGCCGACTTTGTGGCGGATGCGCGGGCGTCCACCCCCTCCAACGCGGCGGAGATCGCCGTGCCGGACCAGGTGGAGCTGCTGCGGTGGCTCCGGGGCGCAGGGGAGCGGATGGCGAGAAGCGAGACGGCGCGGCTGGAGGCCGCCCGGCAGCGGCTCACCGCCCTGGCGGCCAAGCGGGTGATGACGGACGGAATGGCCTACGTCCAGGACAAGCGGCTGGACCTGGACCACTTACAGCAGCGGCTGGGGGACGTGACCGGCGCGGTGCTGGGGCGGCACCGGCAGAAATTCGCGGCCCTGGCGGCGTCGCTGGACGCCATGAGCCCCCTGGCGGTGCTGGGCCGGGGCTACGCCGTGGCCCGGGATGAGCAAGGGAAGATCTTGAAAAGCTGGCGGGAGACGGCGCCGGGTAGCCGGGTGTCCGTCACGTTGGGAGAGGGCGGCTTCACCGCCGTGGTGGACAAGCCCTATACGAAGGAGGAACAGCCATGAGCGCGAAGAAACAGACGTTCGAGCAGGAGATCGCCCGGCTGGAGGAGATTGTGGCGGCACTGGAGAAGGGGGATGCCCCCCTGGCGGACTCTCTGGCGTTGTTTGAGGAGGGGACGAAGCTGATCGCCGCCTGCTCCCAGGAGCTGGACGCGGCGGAGCAGAAGGTGGTCAAGCTGATGAAGGGACCTGACGGCGCGCCGGTGGAGCTGCCCTTCGGGGAGGAGGAGCAGGGATGAGCGAACAGGTGTTTCAGACCCGGTATGAGACCTACCGCACGGCGGTGGAGTCGTATCTGGAGACCCTCTTTGCCGGGAGTCCGGACTGGCGGGACCTGTATGAGTCCATGCGATACAGCCTGCTGGCGGGGGGCAAGCGCATCCGGCCGGTGCTGACCCTGGAGTTTGCCCGGCTGGCGGGCCTTGCGGACTGGAAGACGGCCCTGCCCATGGCCTGCGCCCTGGAGCTGGTCCACACCTACTCCCTGATCCACGATGACCTGCCCTGCATGGACAACGACGACCTGCGCCGGGGCAAGCCCACCAACCACAAGGTCTACGGCGAGACGCTGGCCGTGCTGGCGGGGGACGCCCTCCAGCCGGAGGCCTACCGCCTGATCCTGACGGCGCCGGGGCTGGACGAGAGCCGCCGGGCCGCCTGCGGCCGCATCCTGGCGGAGGTCTCCGGCGCGGACGGCATGGTGGCGGGCCAGGTGCTGGACACCCTCCACGCCCCGAAGACCGAGGCGGAGGTGACGGAGGTCCACCGGCTCAAGACCGGGGCCATGATCGCCGGGGCCTGCCGCCTGGGCGTGGCCGCGGCGGGCGGAAGCGGCGGGCTGATGGCCGCCGCCGAAACGTACGCCCAGGAGCTGGGGCTGGCCTTCCAGATCCGGGACGACATGCTGGACGTGTGCGGCGACGCGGCGGAGTTCGGCAAGCCCATCGGCTCCGACAAAGAGGAGGGGAAGGTCACCTTCATGGACCTGCTGGGGCTGGAGGGCTGCGGCCGGGCGGTCCGCGCCCATACGGAGGCGGCCAAGGCCGCGGTGGCGGACTGGGACACGGACGGCATCCTGGCCGCCCTGGCGGACTCCCTGGCGGAGCGGAACAAGTGAAGAGCGGGGCCGCCGTCCGGCGGCCCCTTTTCTGTCCGGCGCCGGGGACTGTCCGCATCGGGAGGACAGCCCGGCCGGTCACAAAAAATTTACGGACGCATATACGGAATATGTTGTATATTTATTAGATTTGTGATATACTGTATGGCGCTAAGCGGCGGCGCAGTATTCTAGTCAGATCATCCGTCTCCGAAGGAGGGGCTAAAAATCCTCTGAAGGGCACACCGATGAAACCTCTGGTGCCTGCTTGATACGCCCAGTTTCGGGTGGGTGCTGGGGGGAAGCCTGGCTTTGCCTGCGCTTGCGGACTCAGGGCGCTTTCCAATGGCATGGTGATGACGACCCTGTTTCCGTGGAGACCTGTTCTTGTGCGCGGACGTACTCCCAGTGTGGTATTCCGGGCCGCGTACGAAGCAGCTGATGAACCTGCAGCGCGGTGCATCGGCCCTGCGGGGCCGTAACGCTGTGTGCAGACGTAGCCTGCCTTGCGTGAGGCGGGTGGATGGGGGAACAACAGGCGGGGCCCTCTGGCCAGAGGGCCCGTTTGATCGCCCCCTGAAACCCGGTTTGCAAAAGAGGCTAAAGGGACGGATCGACTGGGGTGGAAATCACCTAGGCTGTCCTGACCGGGCTGAAAAGGGATTGCAGTGCGGACTAAGTGGCGATCGGGTGGCATGGCTGGCGACACTGTGCCGCGGCACCGAAGGGGGAACCGCCTCCATCGGCAACGAGAGGTGTGCCGCGGGGAAATCCAACCCGTACCTAAGCCGTAAGATTTACCTTTTCCGCCGCCGCCGACTTAGCCAACTGGAATTCATTCCCAAGTGGAGGGACTTTTTTTGAGCGATACCCCAAAGCGAAAGCGCGGACGGGAGCGGGAGAGGCCGGGCCCCTACCGGTGGGCCGTGCAGGTCTTTTTTCTTGCCATCGTCCTGTCTGCGGCATTGAGCCTTGCGTCGGAAACCAGTCTCAGCGGCGCGGGCGCGGCGGCTGCCGCGCTGGTGCTGGCGGTGTTTATCGGCCTGGGCATCCTGTTCGACATCATCGGCGTGGCGGTCACGGCGGCGGACCCCAGGCCCTTTCACTCCATGGCCGCCCACAAGGAGCCCGGCGCCAAGGAGGCGCTGGTCCTGCTGCGGAACGCCGGGCGGGTGTCCAGCGTCTGCAACGACGTGGTGGGGGACATCTGCGGCATCGTCAGCGGGACCACCACTGCCGTGATCGTGGTGCGGCTCCAGACGGCCTTTGCCCTGCCGGAGAGCGTGCTGCTGAGCGTGGCGGTGACGGCCCTGGTGTCCGGCCTCACCATCGGCGGCAAGGCCCTGGGCAAGACAGTGGCCCTGAACAAAAGCACCAGCGTGGTCTACTGGGTGGGAAGGTTTCTGCACCTGTTCCACCGCTGAGAGGAGGCTGGGTCATTTGATCTTAGAGAATATCCATACCCCGGCGGACGTGAAGGCCCTGGACCGGGAACAGCTGGAGCCCCTGTGCCGGGAGCTGCGGCAGTTCCTGGTGGAGCATGTGTCCAAAACCGGCGGCCATCTGGCCTCCAACCTGGGAGCGGTGGAGCTGACGGTGGCCATCCACCGGGTCTTCGACACATCGAAGGACCGGCTGGTGTTCGACGTGGGGCACCAGTGCTACGTCCACAAGGCCCTCACCGGCCGGCAGGCGCTGTTTGACACCCTGCGGCAGTTCGGCGGCCTCTCCGGCTTCCCCAAGCCCCGAGAGAGCGAACACGACGCCTTCATCGCCGGACATGCCTCCAACTCCGTCTCCGTGGCCCTTGGGATGGCAAGAGCAAGAACTTTACAGCACTTGGATTACAGTGTTCTGGCGCTGATCGGGGACGGCGCCCTGACCGGGGGACTGGCCTATGAGGGCCTCAACAACGCCGGTGCCTCCGGCGAGCCCCTGATCGTCCTTCTCAACGACAACGGCATGTCCATCAACCCCAACGTGGGGGCGGTGGACAGCCATCTGAGCCAGATCCGCTCCAAGCCCGCCTACTACCATTTCAAGAAGTGGTACCGGGGCCTGTTCGGACAGCACCCCATGGAGAACCCGCTGTACCGGTTCAACCACAAGGTCAAGACGTCCCTGAAAAAGGCCCTGTGGCCCGGCAGCACCCTGTTTGAGGACATGGGCTTCACCTACCTGGGGCCCATCGACGGCCACGACCTGGACCGGCTGGTCCACGTGCTGGCCTGGGCCCGGGAGCTCCAGTGCCCGGTGGTGGTCCACGTGAAGACCGTGAAGGGCAGGGGCTACTCCTTCGCGGAGCAGAACCCGGACAAGTTCCACGGCGTGGGGCCATTCGATCCGGAGACGGGCCTTGTGAAGAAGAGCGGGGGAGACGACTTCTCTGCCGTGTTCGGCAGGACGCTGGCCGCCTGCGCCGCGGAGGACGGGCGCGTCTGCGCCATCACCGCCGCCATGGCGGACGGCACCGGCCTGGCCCCCTTTGCCAAAGAGTTCCCGGACCGGTTCTTCGATGTGGCCATCGCTGAGGGGCATGGCGTCGCCATGGCCGCGGGCCTGGCCAAGCAGGGGATGCTCCCGGTGTTTGCCGTGTACTCCTCGTTCCTCCAGCGGGGCTACGACATGCTGATCCATGACGTGGCCCTCCAGCGGCTCCATGTGGTGCTGGGGGTGGACCGGGCGGGTCTGGTGGGGGCCGACGGCGAGACTCACCACGGCTGCTTCGACGCGCTGTTCCTGTCGGAGATCCCCGGGTTTACGGTGCTGTGCCCCGCCAGCTTTGCGGAACTGCGGCGGATGCTGCGGCAGGCATTGTTTGAGATCGACGGGCCTGTGGCGGTCCGGTATCCCCGGGGCGGCGAGGGCGATTACCGGGAGGACCGGTCCGGTGCGCCGGTGGTCCGGCTCCGGGAGGGGGAGGACGTCACGCTCCTCACCTACGGCGTGCTGGTGAATCAGGCCCTGGCGGCGGCGGACCTGCTGGAACGGCAGGGCGTCAGGACCGAGGTGCTGAAGCTGAATCAGATCTCCCCCCTGGAGTATGAGACGCTGGCGCCCTGGCTGGCGGGGAAGAAGCTGCTGGCAGTGGCGGAGGATGCCTTCGGCGCCGGGTGCGTGGGCCAGCGGACGGCGGCCATCCTGGCCCAGCACGGCCAGGCGCCGGAGAAGCTGGTGCTCATCAACCTGGGCAAGACCTTCCTGCCGGAGGGGGCCGTGCCCCAGCTGGAGCATCAGGCAGGCATCGACGCCGCGGGCATCGCCCGGGCGGTACAGGAGGCGCGTACATGAGTGAAAAAAAACGGCTGGACGTCCTGCTGACGGAGCGGGGCCTTCAGGAGAGCCGCCAGCGGGCCCAGGCGGTCATCATGAGCGGCGAGGTCTTTGTGAACGGCCAGCGGGTGGACAAGCCCGGCACCGCCGTGGCGGAGGACGCCCAGATCGAGGTCCGGGGCGGCACGCTGGCATACGTCAGCCGGGGCGGGCTGAAGCTGGAGAAGGCCATGGCCGCCTTCCCCATCGACCTGAACGGCGCCGTCTGCGCCGACATCGGCGCCTCCACCGGCGGCTTCACCGACTGTATGCTGCAAAACGGCGCGGAGAAGGTCTACGCCGTGGACGTGGGCTACGGCCAGCTGGCCTGGAAGCTCCGCAGCGACCCCAGGGTGGTGTGCCTGGAGCGGACCAACGC
>ENA-OWPP01000816-OWPP01000816.1-human-gut-metagenome-genome-assembly--contig:-NODE-816-length-32512-cov-10.972179_pt1 | contig 32512 bp, 41 predicted proteins | sample MGYA00248265_ERZ651848 | MGnify/ENA primary metagenome ERZ651848 (study PRJEB26924, sample SAMEA4378233) | human gut metagenome | biome: human gut; feature: human-associated habitat; material: faeces...
TTCTTCGGCGGATGAACGGCGGCTCGATGCCTATGAAGGCTTCCCACGGTTCTATTACAAGAAAACCGTCCCCGTTGAAACAGACAGCGGCACAATCCACGGCCTGGTGTATATCATGCACGAAGACCGCCGGTTCGGCATCCCGGAAGACTGGTACTACCAGAACATGGAGCGGGATTACCGCAAATTCGGTTTCGACCTGTCCGTCCTGCGGGCCGGTCTGCGGCACAGCCGAGAACGGATGGAAGGGACGCGGGTGCGGCTTATCGCCATGGATGACAGGCAGGCACCGCCCAGGGGAACTGAAGGCACCGTCCAGTTCGTCGATGATGCCGGGACCATCCATGTACAGTGGGATACGGGCAGCAGTCTTGGGCTGGTACCCGGAGCCGATGAATGGGAAGTCATCGAATAAGATGCATAACTATCGGATAAATGACTTGCTATTATGTGCGTTCAGAGTGATATATATACATGACGAAGGGGACGGGTCCCGAAGAAAAAGCACATGAAAGCGAGGAAACAACGATGACAAAGAAAGCAAAAGACTATCGGCTTCCCGAAACGGCCACGATGGAAACACTGGAGATGAACTGGAGCTGCATCCTGCAATTCGGAAACAAGGTCCTGCTGGCAGGGCATTACTTCAGCAAGGGCAGGGATTACTGGTACGGTGCAGTTTATGGATTTATCACCAGAGACCATACCTGCGAGGGGGAAATCAGGCTGACGGCAGTCAGCGACGAACTGTTCGATGACAATGGCCACGCCATCGAATGGGCCATGAAGAATTAAAAAAGAGAGTCAGAGGGGACCGCAGATGCGGCCTTCTCTGCCGTACAGCCCGCAAGGGCTTTTTTTATTGGGAGGTGGGCGCCATTGGCTGTACGAGGAAGGAAACCGAAACCGACGGCACTCAAGGTGCTGGAGGGAAATCCCGGCCACCGGCCGCTCAACAAAAAAGAACCGCTGCCCAAGGGCCGGCTGCCCCGTTGCCCGGACTGGCTGGAAGATGATGCCAAGAAGGAATGGAAACGGCTGGGGAAAGTCCTTGCTGAGATGGGCATGCTGACCAATCTGGATATGATGGCCTTTGCCGGCTACTGCCAGGCATACGCACGTTGGAAAGGGGCGGAAGAATTCATTACCCGGCATGGGGATATGGTGCGGACGCCGAATGGTTACCTGCAGCAGGTGCCGCAGGTGTCTATCGCCCAGACTAACCTCAAAATCATGCTGAAATTCTGCGAGCAGTTCGGCCTGACCCCGTCTGCCCGGAGCCGTATGGTCGGGGAAGAAAACGGGGGAGAAAAAGAAACGGATGAAATGGAACTGCTGTTAAGGGGGTGACGAGTTTGGCATTTGTGTATAAGCCGTCAGCGTTCATGCTGCCGGATTCCCATTATGATAAAGAAAAGGCCGACCGGGCCGTCGCTTTTATCGAAAATCTCTGTCATACCAAAGGAAAATGGGCCGGTAAACCTTTCCTGCTCCTGCCCTGGCAGGAACAGATCGTGCGTGATTTGTTCGGTATCGTGAAGGAAGACGGGAAACGGCAGTTCCTGACGGCCTATATAGAGATACCAAAGAAGAACGGGAAACAGCTCGCATTAGACACGCCGATTCCAACCCCGGACGGGTGGAAAACCATGGGAACCATTGCCATTGGGGATTGCGTTTTCGATGAGCGGGGAAAGCCATGTCATGTGGTGGCGAAAAGTCTGATAGATGACACGGAGCAGGCCTATGAGCTGGTTTTCCGTGATGGCGGCCGGATTGTGGCCGGGGAACGGCATTTGTGGGATGTGGAGTACATCCATGGAAAGACAAGGGCGAAACGCTGGACAACGGGCGAGATTTACCGCCGTACCCGGCAGTATCGTGAAACGTTCAGCGACAACCGTTCCATCATACGGATTCCCGTAAATGAACCTTTACATCTTCCAGAGGCAAACCTTCCTGTAGACCCGTATCTGTATGGCTACTGGCTGGGGAATGGCTGCGCAACGAAGCCGGAAATCACTGTCCGGGATTGCGATGTGGATGACCTTATTTCATTCATCCCTTACCCTCTGCATAATCGGTATCCACAGACCTGCGGCGGCAGCGAAATCCTGGTCTATAAAGAACTGAAGAACATTCTGGTGCCGCACTTCAGAGAAAAAGTTATCCGGCCGGAATACCTGCGGTCATCGGAACATCAACGTTGGGAACTGCTGCAGGGACTCATGGATTCCGACGGCTGTGTAAGTGTCGTCAAAGGCCAGAGCATCTACGTCAGTACCATCCAGCAATTGGCAGAATCGGTACAGGAACTCCTGTGGTCATTAGGTATCAAGAACTCTCTGACCACCTGCCCGTCCACCCGTTATGGGAAGCCGACAGGGGAAACACTATATCAGATCCGGTTCACAGCCTTTACCGACCAGCCGGTCAGCAAACTTCATCGGAAAAGCATCCGCAGACAGGAACGTGTGAAACAGACACGCTCCTGTTTTCATTATCTGAAAGAAATTCGGATGCTTGCTTGTAAAGTCAAAATGCAGTGCATCCAAGTGGACAGTCCGTCCCATTGCTACCTGGCCGGGCGGAATATGGTCAAAACGCACAACAGCGAGCTGGCTGCCGCTATTGCCTTATATCTCCTGTATGCCGACAATGAACCGAGCGCGGAAGTCTATGGCGCTGCCTGTGACCGCAACCAGGCGTCTATCGTATTCGATGTAGCCCGGCAGATGGTCGAGATGAGTCCGGCCCTGATGCGCCGTTCCAAGATACGGTCGGCCGGGAAGCGGATCATTAACTACCGCAATGCCGGGTTCTATCAGGTGCTGTCGGCAGAAACAGGGACCAAGCACGGACTCAATGTGTCCGGCCTGGTCTTTGATGAAATCCACGCCCAGCCGAACCGGAAGCTCTACGATGTCCTGACCAAAGGCTCCGGTGATGCAAGGGAGCAGCCGCTCTTTTTCATCATCACCACAGCGGGCAATGACAAGAACAGCATCTGTTACGAACTGCATACCAAGGCCCTGGACCTGATGGCGGGCCGGAAGAAGGATGCCACCTTTTACCCGGTGGTCTATGGGCTGGAACATGAGGAAGACTGGACGGACGAAGCGAACTGGTACAAGGCGAACCCGTCCCTGGGCCATACCATACAGATTGACCGCGTCCGAGAAGCCTATCGGAATGCCGTCGAAAATCCGGCGGAAGAGAACGTGTTCAAGCAGCTCCGGCTCAATATCTGGACTTCGGCCAGCATCCGCTGGATACCGGAACAGGTCTATGACAAGGGGAGCCTTCCCATTGACCTGGACTCCCTGCGGGGACGGATGTGCTACGGTGGGCTGGACTTGTCCAGTACATCGGATATTACGGCCCTGGTACTGGCTTTCCCGCCACGAAGCGATGACGAGAAATACATCCTTCTTCCTTTCTTCTGGCTGCCGGAAGAAACGCTGGAACTGCGGTGCCGCCGGGACCATGTCCTATACGACGTTTGGCAGAAGCAGGGCTTCATCCAGACAACGGAAGGGAACGTCATCCATTACGGTTTCATCGAGAAGTTCATCGAACGTTTAGGAGAAACCTATAACATCCGGGAAATCGCCTACGACCGGTGGAACGCTACCCAGATGGTGCAGAACCTGGAAGACATGGGTTTTACCATGGTTCCCTTTGGACAGGGATTCAAGGATATGTCACCGCCGTCGAAGGAGCTCTTCAAGCTCCTGATGGAAGGGAACATCGTCCATGGCGGCAATCCCGTCCTCAAATGGATGGCGGGCAATGTTGTCATGCGGCAGGACCCGGCGGGAAACATCAAGCCGGATAAAGAAAAATCCGTCGAAAAAATCGACGGAATCGTGGCGTCCATCATGGCACTGGACCGCTGTATCCGCAACGGGACTGGCAGCGGCAGTGTCTACGATGAACGGGGCGTTATTGTTTTTTGAGTAATTGGATACGTGCTTCTATTTCTTTCAGCGCTTTTTTATGAAGCATTTCAGGTTCTACGGCGTGACTGCGCGAATCCCATAGTTCTTGTAGTGCTTTTATTGCTAAGTTAGTACCTAAAAACTGAGCGGCAAAGGCATCAGCTTCTCTTTCAGGGGGAATAACGGTTCCCGATGGTAACTTTTTCTATCTTTCATTATGGGTGCATATTTTTGATGATGCTTTAATACAATATGGCCTAATTCATGAAAAATCATAAATAGACATTCCTGTTTTTCTGCTATCAATCTTTCAAAAAGGATATTACCAATTAAAATATACGGACGATAATTGGGTGGGATGCTGGTGCAAATAAGTCGATTCTTTGAATATATAAGTTCTTCTTGATCTAATACGATATCTGTGACTCTTTTGCGATTTTTTTTGTCATAAATATGGCCGATAATTTTATGGGACATTAGCTGACATAATGCTTTTATACTGGAGGCAGGTGGATAGTTGTGCAGAATTAACCGATAAGGAGAACCGGGTACATCATAAATTTTCATGGTATCATCTCCTAAGATATAGTACTAATAGTATTATTTTAAAACAGTTTTTATTGGCCTTCAACTTGTTTCCATCTGTGAGAAAAATCGCAGGTGCTTTTTTGCGCCCATTTTTAGGAGGTAATTTATGAAAATTCCATTCTTGTCCCAGTTATTTAAGTCGAGGGACAAGCCTCAGAACTATTATATCGGCACGGATTTCCGCTACCTGTTCGGCCCTTCTGCCAGTGGCAAGACGGTGAACGAGTTCACGGCCATGCAGACAACCGCAGTGTATGCCTGCGTCCGCATCCTGGCGGAAACTCTGGCTGCCTTGCCGCTCCAGCTGTACCGTTACACGCCCGGCGGCAAGGAACGGGTCTACGACCATCCATTGTACCATTTGCTCCATGATGAACCGAACCCGGAGATGACTTCGTTCATCTTCCGGGAAACACTCATGAGCCACCTGCTCATCTGGGGCAATGCCTACGCCCAGATCATCCGTGACCGCCTGGGACGGGTGCAGGGACTCTATCCGCTTCGGCCGGACAAGATGACCGTCTGCCGGGATGACCGGGGAAAGATTTTCTATCTGTATACCAAGACGGGTGATGAGAATCCGAACATCAAGCCGTACGGGCAGGTGGCCCTGCAGAAGGAAGAAGTAATGCATATCCCCGGCCTTGGTTTTGACGGTCTGGTCGGCTATTCGCCCATTGCCATGGCCCGCAATGCTGTGGGCATGACCATGGCCTGTGAGGAATACGGAGCATCTTTCTTTGCCAACGGCGCCAGTCCCAGCGGGGTACTGGAACATCCAGGAGTTTTGAAAGACCCGGCTAAAGTCAGGGATTCCTGGAACGCTGTCTATCGGGGGACGGGCAACGCCCACAAGGTGGCTGTGTTAGAAGAAGGTATGAAGTACCAGCAGATCGGCATCCCACCAGAAGAAGCACAGTTCCTGGAAACACGAAAGTTCCAGTTGGATGAGATTGCCCGGCTCTACCGCATCCCGCCGCATATGATTGGCGACCTTGAGAAAAGTTCCTTCAATAATATTGAGCAGCAGTCCATGGAATTTGTGAAATACACCTTAGACCCCTGGGTCATCCGTTGGGAGCAGGCCATGCAGAAAGCCCTGTTCCTGCCGGAAGAGAAGAAGCAGTATTTCCTCAAGTTCAACGTGAACGGCCTCATGCGCGGCGACTACGAGAGCCGCATGACCGGCTACAGCATCGGCCGGCAAAACGGCTGGCTGTCCGCCAACGACATCCGGGAACTGGAAGACATGAATCCCGTGCCGGATGAAGAAGGCGGCAATCTGTACCTCGTGAACGGCAGCATGACCAAGCTCAAGGATGCTGGGGCTTTTATAAATAAAGGAGAAGCTGATTAAAATATTTGAATTTGTATCCGCTTCCTGTATAATAAAGACATTAAATGGAGGTGGATTTATGAAACATGGGAAAAGATGGAGTATATGCTTACTGGTAGGATTGATGCTGTTATGCTTTAGCACAGTATCTGTGGCTGCTTATGATCAAACTTCAGCGGTTTTATCAAAAATGCAAGGTAACTGGTATGATGGGAATGGAAATGTAGTTCTGGATATTGAAGGACAGTCAATTAATGGTTGTAATGTCATAGGGGTGACTAAAGTGGCCGGTGGTGATTCTGATTTTAGTTGTTCTGTTCAGATTGCAGAGGCGGATGGATATAGAAATCTCTATATTATTGCTGAAAACTTAGGAGATGGTAAATATCATTCTTACCTTATCTTGAACGGAAAGCCATTAGATGATACGCAAGGCGTATTACTTACAAAATCTCCAACTCCTCAATATTATGAATCTGTTGGTGGTATTGGGATAGATACGCCAAAAAACGAAGTGATTGCTAAATATGGTCAGCCGGATGTAGTCCAGAAATCAAATGCAAAATCTTGGAGAGGATTGGATACCTGGGTATATCAAAAATTAGGATTAGAACTGACAATGCGTTTTCAACGTGTTTGGAAAATTAAAATTGATAGAAATGGCAATCGCCATTTTGATCGTACAAATTTTAATTGCGAAAATTCTCTTTCGGAATTTAAAGCTGCTTATGGATTTAAGCAGATGCCACGTGCCGGGCAGGGTGTAGATCTTTGCTATACTAGACCCGGAGAGTATATGTGGTTTAACGATTATCCCAACAGTATTACATTGACAACCTACCCGCTGTTTTAAAAAGCTTTATCATTTACATTAGCACTTGGCAGTATGGAACTGCCAGGTGCTTTTTTATGCCTGAAAGGAGAACCGCATGAAACATAAATTTTGGAAGTGGGTGACCAACGAAGCACCGGATTCATTTGGCAGTAATCGCACGCTCTACCTGGACGGCCAGATTTCCGACGAGACCTGGTGGGGCGATGAAGTGACCCCGAAGGCTTTCAAGGAAGAACTGAATGCGGGCAGCGGCGACATCACCCTCTGGATCAACAGCCCGGGCGGTGACTGTTTTGCCGCTGCCCAGATCTATAACATGCTCATGGATTATCCTGGGAACGTTACCGTCAAGATTGACGGCTTGGCGGCTTCGGCTGCCTCCGTCATCGCCATGGCCGGGACGAAGGTTTGCATGTCGCCGGTGGCTATCCTGATGATCCACAATCCGGCGACCCTGGCTTATGGGGATAAAGCCGAGATGGAAAAGACCATCGGCATGCTGAGCGAAGTCAAGGAGAGCATCATCAATGCCTATGAAATCAAGAGCGGCTTGGCCCGTACGAAGATTTCGCACATGATGGATGACGAGACCTGGCTCAATGCCCGGAAGGCCGTGGAACTGGGCTTTGCCGATGAAATCCTTTTTGACCAGGAAGACGGAGAACAGCAGCCAGAAGCCATGCTGTACACCCCGGTCACGGTGACGAATTCTTTTGTACAGAAACTGAAACCAAAGAAACCTTTGCAGAAAGTGCCAGCCGCTTCCTTAGAGAAACGGCTGGCATTGCTCATTCATTGACAGGAGGACAAATACAATGGATACGATTTTAGCACTGCGCGAGAAGCGCAAGAACCTCTGGGATGCGGCGAAAGCCTTCCTGGATATGGCCCGTGATGAGAACGGCATGGTATCGGCAGAAGACGCTGCCCGGTACGACAAGATGGAAGAAGATGTGGTGAACCTGGGCAAGGAAATCGACCGCCTGGAACGCCAGCAGCGCATGGACGCAGATATGGCGAAACCGACATCTTCTCCCATCACGGAACAGCCCGGTGCCGGGAACCAGGCCCTGGAAAAGAAAGGCCGTGCATCCAACGCCTACAAGAAGGCCTTCTGGGACAGCATCCGGCATAAAAATTTCGTTGATGTGCAGAATGCCTTGAGCGTAGGTACCGATGCCGATGGCGGCTATCTGGTGCCGGATGAATTCGAGCATCAGCTCATCGACAAACTCCAGGAAGAGAACTTCTTCCGCAGCCTGGCGACGATCATCCATACCAGCGGCGACCGTAAGATTCCTATCGTAACAGGTCATGGCGAAGCCGCCTGGATGGAAGAAAATGGCCTGTATCCGGACAGCCAGGACACCTTCGGCCAGCAGTCCATCGGCGCTTATAAACTGGGGACGGCTATCCGTGTTTCGGAAGAACTCCTGAATGACAACGCTTTCGATTTGGAAAGCTATATCTCTAGTGAATTTGCCCGCCGTATCGGCACGAAGGAAGAAGAAGCCTTCCTTGTCGGTGATGGAAAGAGCAAGCCGACCGGCGTGTTCCCGTCTGCGGAATTAGGTGTCACTACCAATGGGGCGTCTATCACTTTCGATGATGTCATCGATTTGTACCATTCCCTTCGTATTCCGTATCGTCGCAAGGCCGTATGGCTCCTGAATGATTCCACCATCAAGTCTCTGCGCAAGGTCAAGGACACCAATGGCAATTACATCTGGCAGCCGTCCGTCACGGCGGGGACGCCGGATACCATTCTGAACCGCCCCTGCTACAGCACATCCTTTGCGCCTGAACTGGCTGCTGGCAACCGCCCGGTTCTCTTTGGCGACTTCAGTTATTACTGGATTGCCGACAGAGAATCCCGCTCCTTCAAGCGCCTCAACGAACTGTATGCTGCCAACGGCCAGATTGGTTTCCTCGCCAGCCAGCGCGTTGATGGCATGCTGATGCTTCAGGAAGCGGTCAAGGCGCTCGAAGTGAAAGCGAAGGCCTAAACCATGCTGGTCAGCCTGGAAGAGGCCAGGGAATATCTGCGGATTGATGAGGATGACACATCGAATGATGATGTCATCCTGTCATCCCTGGAAACGGCCCAGTCGCTGTGTCTGGACCTGGCCCGCTGCGAGGAAGCGGATGCCGAAGAAAACCCGGTCGTATTCCACGAAGCCATTCTGTATGCTGCCGCTTTTTTGTATGAACACCGGGAAGAAGCGGATTATTCCGGACTGTTGAAGATGTTGCGGTGGCTGCTGTTCGGTGTGCGGCGCAGCCGCTTTTGAAAGGGGAGAGTGTAATGCAGGTGGGGAAACTTAACAAGAGAGTGCAGATTATCAGCCGGAAAGCGCAGACTGACGATTTGGGATTCGATACGTTACAAGATGTGGTTCATTGTACCTGCTGGGCATCCATCGAGCCTGCCAGGGGCAAGGTGTTCTATGAAATGGAGCGCAAGGCGGATACGGAATACAGTAAAATCACCATCCGTTGGCGGCCTGGCATTACCCACGACATGAAGGTGAAGTATCAGGATCACCTGTATGACATCGATACGATAGTAGACCCGTATATGCGCCATGAATCCCTGGAACTGTATTGTACGGAAGAAATCAGGGGGCAGGACGATGAGCAGAGGTGATTTGGATATCCAGGGAATAGACGAGCTGTCCGGCAAACTGCTCTCTACGATTGAAGAATTTCCAGGAACGGCCGAAAAGGGGCTGGTAACGATTGGCAACAAACTGAAGAAGGAATGTGTGAATCAGACCCCAGAAGGCAGTACGGGCAAGCTGAAGAAGGGATGGAAACACAAGATAACGGGCTATAACGGTTCGGAGCTGACCTATGAACTGACGAACAGGCATCCGGTCCATCGCCTGCTGAACAACGGGCATGTCAAGAAAACGCCTGGCGGCAGGACCGTAGGCTATTACGAAGGTCAGCACTACACGGAAAAAGCCATGAAGCTGTTTGCATCTCAGGACTTGCAGCCCGGCCTGGAAAAGCTCACGAAGAAACTTATCAAGAAAGCAGGTGGCTTATGATTCACGACATCGACATCCTGCAGGCTGTACAGCAGAAACTGAAAGAACAGTTCCCGTATCCCGTGTACCTGCAGGAAGTGAAGGAAGGATTCAGGCCGCCGGCATTTTTCCTGAAGTCCATGACCGTAACTTCGCCGCAAGGCGATAAGGACGTATACCGGGATACGGATATTTACATTACTTATATACCACAGAAACAGGCGGCCAGCACATCCATATATGGAGTACTGGCTGCCGTTGAAGACCTGTTCCGTGACGGGATTGCCGTCCAGGACAGGTTTTTTGCTGTCATGAGTCTGAGTGAAGAACTCATTGGACAGGATAACGACGGCGGACGGGTGACGCTGACCATCCAGTATTATGACTCCGCCGATGAAACGGAATCTACTGAAATCATGAGGGTACTGCATCAGCGGTATCGGGGAAAGGAGACAACGAAACATGAAAATGCCATCCATTAATGTCGTGTTCAAGGAAAAAGGCATCAGTGCTATCGAGCGCAGTGAACGCGGCATTGTCCTGATGATCCTGAAGGAAGAAACGCTGCCTTCAGAAACGGAGACGAACCTGTATACGGCAGATGATATTCCCAAGGAACTGTCGGACAGCAACCGGGAACAGCTGGAACTGGCGCTCCGGGGCTATGTGAACAGTCCGAAGAAGGTCATCGCCGAAATCATCAGCAGCGAGACGGAAGACTATACAGATATCCTGAAGGTTATTGAAAATAAACGCTTCGATTATCTGGTTATCCCGGATATTGAAACGTCGCATATTGATACCATCGCCACCTGGGTCAAAGGGATGCGTACCAATAAGGACAAGATGATAAAGGCTGTGCTGCCGGATTGTACGGCAGATACGGAAGGCGTCATCAACTTTGTCAACAAAACGATCCAGACTAAGACAAAGACATATACGACAGCGCAGTACTGCAGTCGCATTGCCGGCATCATCGCCGGGACGCCCATGACGATTTCCTGTACCTACGCGCCGCTGCCGGAGGTCATCGGCTGTGATGTATGGACGAAAGAGGAAATGGATACGATGGCTGGTGCTGGGAAGCTGTTCTTCTTCTTTGACGGTGAAAAGGTGAAACTGGCCCGGGGCATCAACTCCCTGGTGACTACCGTCCAGGACAAAGGAACGAGCTTCCAGAAAATCAAGCTCGTGGATTTGATGGATATGATGCATGATGATATCCGCACGACGGCCCAGGACCATTACCTCGGAAAGTATGCCAACAGCTATGCGAACCGCTGCCTGCTGGTAACGGCCATTCAGGGTTACCTCGACCAATTGGCTCAGGAAGGTCTGCTGGAACAGGACCAGAATACCGCCTATATCGATGTGGAATCCACGAAGATCTGGCTGGAATCCAACGGCAAATATACCAAAGCGGAATTGGCTGACATGTCCGAAATGGACATCAAGCTGGCCAATATCGGAAGCAATGTGTTCATCGCCGTCAAAGCGTCGCTCCTGGATGCCATGGAAGACGTGACGGTAACTATTCATATCTAGGAGGTGAGGCAGTATGAACAGCATGGAAGCCAAACGGGTGATGAACGGCAAGTATGCCGACCTCTATATCGACGGCGACCTCATGGCCGAAGCCACGGCTTTTAAGGCCGAGGTCACGCTGACCAAGGAAGAAGTGAAGATGCTCCGCCATGTCGGCAAGGGCTACAAGGTCACGGGCTATGACTGCAAAGGGCAGCTGAAGCTCCATAAAGTCTCGAGCTACATGATCAAGAAGATGAACGACAACATCAAGGCGGGCAAGCAGACCGTCGTGACCATCGTCTCCGTCCTGGATGACAAGGACGCCATTGGCAGCGAACGCATCGTCATCAAGGATGCGACCTTTGACAGCCTCATTCTGGCGGACTGGGAAGTGGACAAGATGGGCGAAGAAAGCTACAGCTTCACCTTCTCGGATTGGGATTTACTGGATTTAGCATAAGGAGAACAAGCACATGAATATGGTAGACCGACTGCTGAAAGCAGATGTAGTGAACAAGCTGGCCGAACGGCCTGAAAAGAAAGTGAAGATGGAACGGCTCTCGAAGCTGTTCGGATTCGATTTTATCATCACGCTCCGGGCCATCGACCCGGAACGCTACGCCGATATCCAGAAGATGGCCGTGGACTTTACCAACGGCAGCGCCGATAACATCGACATTTATCAGATGCAGACCCAGACGCTCCTGGCTGGGATTGCAGACCCGGACCTCAAGAACAAGGACCTGCTGGAAAAATTCGGGGCCGTACTCCCGGGTGACATCATCCGCAAGCTCTTCCTAGCAGGCGAGATTGCCGACCTTACGGCACAGATCACAGAACTTAACGGCTATACGACCCAGGAAAAGGCGGACAAAGCCGTAAAAAACTGATCCGGACCGATGGCGAAGTGCAGGCGATGTATCTCCTGTTCCGGGATCATCACCTGCTGCCGTCAGCGGTCATGAAACTGGAATACGGCGAACGGCAGGTGCTGTATGCCTTCATCCGCTATGAGATGGAAGAACGCAATAAAAAAGTATCTTCAGCATTATCGGATTAACTGCTGAAATACGGCTATCTGCCATAAAGTCATAAGGCAGGCTCAAGCCACTTAGATATTTCATAGACGAAGTCGCTTTTTTTCTTGCATTGTGGGTGGCCGACACGTAGTACATGAAAGGTTTGATTGCCCAGAGTGGAAATGGCTTCCTGCCAGGGCATTTTTCTTTTCCCAATATCTTTAGAACCGTTGTAATGAATATTATAACGGTCAAAAACGTTAGGGATGTAATCGTCATAATACCAAGATGTATAAAAAATGATATGAGTAGGATGTATTACCTTTAATTCCTGCTGAAGGACTTTTAAGTTTAGGATACAGTTGGATTTTACAAAATCTGAGGTAGTATCCTTTCCTCCGGAATTGTTGCATTTGACAATATTGGTAAATGCGATGTGTTCTATAGAATCGTCACCGAATATTCTCTGAGTGATAGCACGAGTATAGCTCCAATATGGCCAGCTTTTGTTCCACAGAGATTCACGGGTATATTGAAAGGGATTGCGGAAGCCGTCTTCAATCGTGCCGGGATTGTTTCTGGCATTTTTACCGACAAATAGAATTCTCTTGGAAGTTTTATTAAAATCGGAACCTACGCACCAGCAGCCAATCGGTAAGGATAAATGTTCTTTCTTGTGACATTCTTCACAGATTTTGCAAGTACCAAGCTCCATATGGTGATATCGTTCAGCTAATCTTTTTTCTGTTTCATTGAAATAGCGCATTGGAATTCCTCCGTAACGATAGACTTCTTTTATCTTACTATATTTTTAATATCTGTAACAACATTGAGAGGTGAAACAGCATGGCCAATAATGTCATCGATGCCGCCATCCGGCTGCGGGATTTGTTCACGCCGACCGTGCGTAGCGTCAATGCCAGCCTGGGGACCATGAAGACCCAGATGGCGGCGGCGAAACAATCGGTCAGCGGACTGTCGGACAAGCTGACCGAGCATGAGCGCATCCAGAAACGGACGGCGAAGAGCATCGAGCAGACGGGAAGCAAGATTTCCGGTCTGTCAGACAAGATGGCCCTGCTGTCGGCACCCATCCTGGCGGCTGCGACGGCAGGCTTCAAGCTGCACAGCGACTTTGCAAATGGCATCGCCAAGATTTCGACCCTGGTCGACACGACGGTCGTTTCCATGCAGAAAATCAGCAATGAAATCCGTGCCGTCAGCGATGAAACGGGCGCAGGTGTCGCTGATCTTTCGGAATCGGTCTACCAGGCCATTTCCGCTGGTGTCGATGCGGCCCATGCCGTAGGCTTTGTCAAGGATATGACCATCGCCGCCAAGGCCGGGTTCACGGATACGACAACTGCCGTAAACGGCGTCACGACCGTCCTCAATGCCTATGGTAAATCGGCAGAAGAAGCTGCGGCAGTGACCGACCAGATGCTCCTGGCACAGAACTTCGGCAAGACATCGTTCGGCGAGATGGCCCAGTCCATGGGCAACGTCATCCCGATTGCGGCACAGCTCAATGTCAGCACCCAGGAATTGTTCGGTTCCATCGCTGTCCTGACCAAGAACGGAATCCGGACTAGCGAAGCCATTACGGGGCTCAAGGCGGCTTACAGCAACATCCTGAAGCCGTCTTCTGAAGTAGCGAAACTGGCTCAGTCCCTGGGCCTTGAGTTCAATGCCGCTCATCTGAAAAGCGTGGGCTGGGTGAAGTTCCTTGAAGAAGTGAAGCAGGCGACTGGCGGGGATGCCGAGAAGATGGCACAGCTCTTTGGCTCTGTTGAAGGCCTCAACAGCATCCTGGTTCTGACGGGTAAGGGCGCCGGGGGCGCCGGGGACTTCGATAAAGTCATGGATCAGATGGCCCAGTCCGCCGGCATGACCCGGGAAGCCTATGAGAAAATGCTGACGCCTTCCGAGCAGATGCAGATTGCCATGAACCAGCTGAAGAACGCCGGGATGGATCTGGCCGTTTCTTTTACACCCTATTTTAAGGCTATGTCCCTGCGGGTGAAGGAACTGGCGGCTTGGTTCCGGTCGCTGACACCGGAGCAGAAAGCTCTCATCGGACAGATTGCTTTTGGCATTGTGACTTTCCAGTTATTCGGCTCTACGCTGGGCCGGATGCTGACGATAGGCGGCCGGGCCTTCGGAACCTTCAGCTCCATCGCTGCGGGCATCAGCAAGGCCGGGAGCGTATCGAAATATCTGGCAACACAATTCAAGGGTATCATCCCGGTGGTGAAAGGCATCGGTCTGGTGGCTAAAGGTCTGGGAAGCACATTCCTGACTGTAGGGAGAACACTCATCACTATTATCCGGGCAGTCGGCGCGGCGGCGATGGCCAATCCTATCCTGATTATCATTGCCGCCATCATCGCAGGCTTGTATCTTCTCTGGAGCAACTGGGACACGGTATCCCAGTACATCGAAGGGGCGGTCCAGGCTGTGTCGGAAGCGGTGGATGCCGGGATGCAATGGCTCACCTCGGCTTGGGATGGAGCCATGAACAGCATCAGTGAAACGGCTTCCAGTATTTGGGAAAGCATTAAGGATACCTTCCGGAGTGGCGTGAACTGGGTCATTGACCAAGTGAATGGACTCATTTCCAGTATTAATGGTTTGTCCATCGACATCCCGTCGCTGACGGGAGGCGCACCGACTCATGTAGGATTCAATATTGAACCTATCAGCCACTTTGCCAGAGGGGTCGAGAACTTTGGCGGCGGCTTTGCCGTCATCAATGAAGACCGCCGGGGTGAATTAGTTCATTTGCCGAATGGCAGTACGGTTGTACCACACGATGAAAGCATCCAACAGGCTTTGCAGGCTGGAAATGGCGGAATCACCATTCGTATCAATACCATGAACGTCCGCAGCCAGCAGGACATCGATGCCATAGCCGATAAGCTGGTGGAAGAAATCCGGCTGTATGGTATGAACCGCATGAAAGGAGCGACTATTTGATGGCTTCCTTCTTAGAATCAATTTTAAATGCTATCGGGCAGGCATCACAAAATTTGACGATTTCCCTGTCCGCAGGCAGTTCCATCGTGACTTTTCCTGTGTTGCCGGCAGAGCTGATGGTTTCCGTTAATACGAACCATGGCACGGTGAACATCAACAACTATGGGGAATACCTCATGAAAGGCAAGACCGGGCTGAAGTCCTTAACGTTGGCCGGCTTTTTCCCGGCCCAGGATTATCCTTTTGCCATGATGGGGTTATCCCCATATACCTATATTTCTGAACTGGAAGCCATGCGTACTGGCGGCGAGGTTTGTCAGCTCACTGTATCAGATACGCCGCTTTCCATGCCCTGCCTGATCAGCTCCTTCAAGTTTGGCGAGAAGGATGGAAGCGGGGATGTGTATTATGAACTGGGGCTGATGGAATACCGCTATGTCGAAGCCGACACTGCGTCTGCCAAGACGGACAAGACTACGGGTCTTGCCAAACGGCCGGAATCGTTCTGGCAGAAGATGAAGAAGAATATCACCTATTATCCGGGCGACAGCATCGGCAACGTTGTGGGCCGGGCTATCGGGAAATCGGTCACGCTCAACAATGAGCAGTTCTCCAAGTTCCAAGTCTACCGCAGCATCATCCGAAACGGCGGGCTGAAGACGGGTGACATCATCCGGCTGACCACGATGAATCTGAAAAGGAATGATGAGAATGTTCCAGTTAGCAAAAATTAATAAAACGGATACCGCAAACCAACAGGTAGACAAGTCCCAAAACACGGATTTGTCTGACTATGTACTTTCCTATACCTGGTCGGGAGATGTGGAACAGGCCGGGCGCAAACTGGAGTTTGACATCGCCTATACCACTAAGGACAAAGACTGGACAAACGTTGTATTGGAGCTGGGAGATGAAGTGTGCTTTTCCTATACCGATGATGTTACGCAGGAGACGTTCCCGGTTTTCCAGGGACGTATCTTTTCCCGGAGCCGGGACAGTGAATCGTATACCATGCGTTTTGTGGCTTTCGACAACATCATCTATCTGGCCAAATCCCGCATTACCCGTAAATATGCCAATGTGACTGTGGCCGATGCCATCCGGCAGACCATCCACGACTTTACTATTGAAGCTGGGACGATGCCGGACCTTTCCGTGGTGTGCAGTTTCATCGCCGACGATATCTCGGCAACGGATGCCATCAAGCAGGCGTTATCTTACCAGTCGGCACAGGACGGCAAGGGCTACCACATCTACATGACGGACGGAAAACTGAATGTAGTCTGTACCAATGACCAGGTAGTGGAGAAATTCCTCATCAGTGATGAAACGAATCTTACCGGGGCGTCCGTGTCCGAGTCCATTGAGGACATGGTGTCGAAGGTGGTGGTCGTGGACAGCGCCGGACAGACGAAAGGGGAAATGCCGAATACCACAGACATTGAAAAATTCGGTATCATCCAGGCTGTCTGCAAGGCTGACCCAAAGCAGGATGACGCCGCACAGGCACGGGCTATGCTGAAAACGGTGGCCCATGACATGTCCGTCCATGCCCTTGGCCATATCCAGTGCATCGCCGGATTTTCCGTGGACATCCAGGAAGAACAGCTCAAAGGGCGGTTCTTCATCAAGTCGGACAGCCATCGGATTGAGGGAAACAAACACACGATGGATTTGAACCTGGTCTTTAATAAGCTGCTGGATGAGCAGAAACAGGAACTCGACAGCGCATCCTACAACGCCAATCCGGATTATGTGCCACCTGCTACAAATTCTTCAGGAAGTCATGGCGGGGTATCAATAAGTGGTAACGCTGCCGGTGGTGATGTGGTGGATTCCTGTATGGAAAGTTTTGATGGCACTGTGTCGCCTTATGGCTCTGAGGGCTGCGTAGACCGGGCGACGATTGCCGCGGCTGGTTATTCGCCTTTTGCCGCCCAGGAATATAACAGCAACGTCAAAGGCTGCGACCAGCTCCGGGCCGATGCCGAAGCGCAGGGATTGGCGATACCTTACGACCCGTCACAGCTCGAGAAAGGCGACATCATCATGTACAACCGCTACAGCAAACCCGACCCGAACTGGCATGTAGTGGTCTATGACGGCAATGGCGGCTGCTGGGGGAACAGCTCCAATGTGTACGGCTGTTTCCACCATTACGAAGGCAGCATCGATATGGGGAGCGACTACTATCCGGCGACTATCATCAAGACATCCAGGGGGTGACGGGAGATGCAGAAAAATCCATATATCAGCCTTCTGAACCTGATGGAGCAGGTATCAAAAAGCAGTAATAGCCCGTCCATCCAGATTGGAGAGATTCTCCAGTCTCCGCCGGACATCAAGGTGAAATACAACGGCATCGTCCTGACAAAAGAGGAACTGTGGATTTCCCATTACCTTCTGGCGGGCTATGGGCGGACAGCCGAAGGACATCTGGTATCGGCTACCCAGAACCGGGCGGGCGGCAGCGGGGATGCGGCTTACCAGTCGCATAATCATGAGATTGACAACGACTATACCGATTCGGTGATTACCACAGATACCTTGAAGCCGGGCATGAAAGTCGCCATCATGCCCATGCTGGTCAATGGAAAAATCCAGCAATATATGATTTTAGACGAGATTGTGAGGTTGGATGGCTATGGCTAATCCTTTTGTGGCAATGGCATCCGGAGAGAATGCTGCTGCCAGAGAAACATTGCCGCTCCTTGCGGAATACGGTTATGACTTCGAGAAACACCGGTTCCGCTATGACGAGAACGGGAACAACATTACCGTTACGGAAGACGAAGCCCTTAAGGTGTGGATTTATAAAGCTCTGATGACAGAACGGTACAGGTATCTGGCCTATCACGATGAATACGGCATCACCATCGAACCATATCAGGGGACGATGCCCAACAACATTTATACGGCAGACCAGATCCGCCAAAACATCCGGGAGGGCCTTTCCATCAATCCCTATATTGCCCGGATCAACCGGGTAGATGTGGAACGGCGGGAGAAAGATGATTTGTTTATTTTAGTGGATGTGACATCCATTTACAACGATGAAAGTCTGACTGTCACCGCAGAAAGGAGCCTTGCATGAGCAATTTGTTCGATGCCCAGACTAAAGACCAGATTGAAAGCCGCATGGTGCAGACCCTGCACACGCTGACTGATACGGACAAGACGGCTATCGAGGGCTCGTTTGCCCGGGACATGATTGATACCAATGCTGTGGAATTTGAGAACAGCTATGCGGAGATGGCCATGTTGCGGGACGCGGCTTTTGCCGAAACAGCCTGGGGAGACTATCTGACGCTGCGGGCTGAGGAGTTCGGTATCCAGCGGAAAAAGCCGTGCAGGCCAATGGGACAGTGACGGTTACCGGACAGTCCGGGGCCTACATCATCCGTGGCAGTCTGTTTCAGACCAAGGACGGGCTGCGGTTCTACACGACAGAATCCGCAACGATTCCAGCGGATGGAACTGAAGTGGAAATCGCTGTCCAGGCAGCGGACGTAGGCGCAAAAGGGAACGTGGCATCAGGGCCGATTACAGAAATCCCTTATTCCATCCCTAATGTGTATAGCGTAACCAACCAGACAAAATGCACGGATGGGGCTGATGAAGAAACGGATGCCGCATTATTGGCAAGGCTTCTGTTCCGGGTTCGTCAGCCTATTACTTCCGGCAACGCCAACCATTACCGCTCTTGGGCCATGTCCGTGGACGGGGTAGGGAACTGCAAGGTTATCCCGCTGTGGAATGGGAACGGCACAGTGAAAGTCATCATTGTGACGGCGGAGAACGAATCGGCCTCTACTGAGCTGATCCAGAAAGTAGCCCAGTATATTGAATCCCAGCGCCCTATCGGGGCTACCGTGACCGTGGTGTCTCCGGCACCCGTTTCTGTAGATATTACGGCTGAGGTATATGGAACGGCGAATGCAGAATCCGTGACTGAAACTGTATCCAACTATTTTAAGAATACAGGATTCAGCTTGTCTTATGTCAGCCTGGCCCAGATTGGCCGGCTCATTCTGGGCGTAAACGGGATTACAGATTATCGGAACCTGAAACTTAACGGCAAGGCGGAGAACATCAGCCTGACCAATGAACAGATTCCGGTAACCGGAAAGGTGGTGCTGAGCCTTGTCAGCGAATGAATGGATGCGCCAAAGTGAAGTTGATGTCCTGGACTATCTGCCGAAGTTTCTGGGGAAAGATCCGATGTTCAAAAAGGCGGCGGATACCAGCAGCACGGAGCATAACCGTTTGCGGCTGGCCTTGCAGGATTTGGCGGACAATTTCTTCGTGAACACGGCTACCTGGGCGCTGCCGCTTTATGAATCTTTTCTGGGAATCAAACGGAGTGAAGAAGACACGGATGAATTCCGCAGGCAGCGGATTCTCTTTAAGCTGCAGCATGTGGATGTGTCTACGATGGAGTTCATGAATTCCATCATCAATTTGTACAGCGTCGGGCATATCGAGGAAGTGAACGAAGAATATTATTTCAAGGTGTACTGCATTATGAATGACGAGGATACGGAGACGCTGCAGAAACTGATTGACCAGCTTGATATCTATAAGCCGGCTCATCTGGGCTATGCCATCTACCTGGGATATTCCTGGAACGGGAAGATTCACTGGAATGGCGAAGCCACGTTCTCGACGGCGACCATCGTATCCGGGAAAGGAGTGAAGGCAAGTGGCTGAATATATCAAAGAGAAATGGTCAGCGGATTTCCCTGACCGTGCCGGACAGGAAGTACGTCCCACAGAAGCGGTGGATAATACCCTGGATTATGATGTGCTGTTTCCGCAGTATCTTTCAGAAGACCCGGTGGTATTCAACCAGCAGAACAAGACGGTGTCCCAGCTGGTCAGCAATGACGCCCGGCTTTATGAACGGATTTCCGCTACGGCGGCTGACATCAACGCCCATCTGACTGATGCCAAGGCCCATGCCAGTGGTATCAGCGGCAATGCGGCCAGTGCTTCGAAATTGCAGACAGGCCGGAAGATTCACCGGGTGCTGTTTGATGGCACAAAGGACATCACATTGCCTGATTTCAGTGGTTGCGGCGAAAAGACAGCCGGCCAGAGCGGCATGGTTCCATCACCAGCCGCGGGAAAATTGAACACGGTTCTGCACAGCAATGGCAGCTGGGGCAAGGTCACCTACGCCGATATGGACGAGGAGGCGGTAACTAAGATCCAGGCGTGCCCGTTTCCTTTGAACGCTATCTACCTTTCTATGGACGGAAAAAATCCAGCCAATTATTGGCCGGGAACTACCTGGGTAGCGATTGGCATGGGCCGCTGCTTAATCGGTGCTGGTGCAGCAGACAGTGGCACCATGTATACTGCAGGACAGAAGCTGGGCGAAGAAAGACATCCTCTGGCGGGATCAGAAATGCCAATGCACAACCACGCTGCAACAATAAGCCAGAATGGGGAACATACCCATTCACGGGGAAGCATGAATATTACGGGTCAATTTTTTACCGATGACAGTGACTATGCTAAATATTTTCAGGGTGCTTTTTATTATGGTGGCAGCCATGGTGGAAATGGGATTGCTAATAATGATGGTGCGGCCTGGGGGATTGGTAAATTCGAAGCTGCAAGAGCTTGGACGGGGGCAACATCATCCAATGGCAAACACTCTCACAGTATAACAATACAAAATGCTGGTGACGGTCAGGCGCACAATAACATGCAGCCATCCCTCGTGGTTTACATGTTCCAGCGAAAAGGCTAGGAGGTGAGAAATATGGTTGAATGGGTACAGATGGTGGGTTCTTTGGTATCCGTCCTGATGCTTTGCGGCATCATTTTCAACTTTAGCGTCATCAAGCCGCTGAACCAGTCAGTGCGGAGCCTGCAGGAGTGCATTGACCATCTGCGGCGCCAGCTTTCTGAAACGGAAACCAAGCGCCAGGAGATGGCAGAACGCCTTTCCCGTGTGGAGGAGGCAACAGATCATGTGCGGCATCGTCTGGATGTAATCGAGCAGCGGCAGATTGAATAAGGAGGTGGCAGGATGGGCTTTTCAGTCATTCGGAACCGGATTTCCATTACCCGTGGGGATTCGGCACAGATTACGCTGACCATCCGTGACCGGGTGACGGGAAAACCGTTTGTGCCGGGAGCGGATGACCGGCTTACATTTACCGTCAAACGGGAGCTTTCTGATGAAATCCCATTGGTGGTGAAAACCCTGGATGACGGCATCATACGTCAGGAAAGCGACTGCCTTTTGCTTTTGTTGCCGGAAGATACAGCATCACTTCCCTTCGGTGCCTATCGGTACGATGTGGAATTAGTGCTGGTTTCCGGCTATACGGATACAGTTATCCCGCCCAGCCCGTTTATTGTGACCGGGGAGGTGACGGCCCATGGAACGATATAAAGGAAAACTGGAAGGGAAAAGCACACTCTGCGGAGTGCTTTCTCTGCCGCAGAAGCCGTCAGGGGCGTATCAGGAAAAACAAATCATTCCCAGTGATGTGGAGCAGGTCATCATGCCCGATAAGGGATTCACGGCCATGCGGTCGGTAACGATAGCTGCCATCCCGTCGAACTATGGCAGGATCAGCTTTAATGGTTATGAGTTGAAGGTCGAGTAAAGGAGAAATCAACATGGCGAAAAACGTAAAAATCAATTCCGTAGTGTATGCAGAAGTCCCTCAAGTTTCGATTCCATTAGCAGAAGGAGAGGGAGCCGCCACTTTTTATGATACAACGGGGGCGACTGCAGTATCTGCGGATATCCTGAATGGGAAAACTGCATTCTTGGGAACCGGTTCAGTGACAGGCGCTATGCCAGATAATGGGGCTGTCAGTGGCAGTATTGGCAAGGTGGACGGTTCGTATACTATCCCGGCAGGCTACCATAATGGCAAAGGCACAGTTACCATCACGAGCGAGGAACAAGCCAAGCTGGTCGCGGATAACATCAAGGCAGGTGTGACGATTCTGGGAGTAGCCGGCAAGGCTAGTGTGGTGGATACGGCAGATGCTACCGCAGCTGCGAGTACTATTGTGTCGGGTAAAACCGCCTATATTAACGGAGCGAAAGTGACAGGTTCCTTGACTTCTGTAGCAGTATCCCAGGATAGTCTGACCAAAGTGCTGACCATTGAATAGGAGGACTGAGCTATGAAGGTTGATGTTAAGATTGCGGGAGCTAATTACACGGAAGTTCCATCCATATTATTACCCCTTACAGCGGGAGGCAAAGCAAGGTTTTGCGAAGTGTCCGATACGACAGCTGAAATTGGAGATGTTGTTCGGGGAAAAAAGTTCTATACGGCCGATGGGGAACTGGTGGAAGGGACAGCGAACGTATCTGATGGTGTGGATACCCGGAAGAAAATAACCCTGGTGCAAAAAGACCATCAAAAAATTACGATTACCTGCAATCATCCAGAGTTATCGATGCAATATGATACGGATAGAAATGCCGTGTATGCTACAGAATATCAAAATATGCTCGATATTACCCTAAAAGCAGACAATGATTATTACGTCGGAAAAATCACAGTTAATGGTAAAGAACAGGGCACTGTCAGTTCGAATCATCAATATGCTTCTGCGTCTATGCCGATTAGTGATGGCATGATTGTCAGTGCCACGGATGCAGTTTTGATTCCCACCAGTCCCTTTACGACTGTGAACCTTACACTGCAAGGACAAGGCTCACAGTTCCTTTTAGGAAGTCTGCTGATGACCTTAGCGCAGAGTCCGGACAGTCCCAAGATAGAAGGGATTGTTGTTGCCGAGGATGCGGATAATAAAGGGATGATATTCCTGGTAAAAGAAGAACAGCGCTATGCTGCCTGTAAGGCTCAAGTCACAACGGGAACGGGGATCAAGGAAATCATGGACTTGACATATAATATAGACACAGATTTAGGGGCAACAATGTCTGGGAAAATTTCTGATACTTTATACACTTATTTAAAAGAGCGTTCGGAATCGAATGCAGAAGTGACACTACAGATTAAGGTGGTAGCGTAAGTATGTTTGAAAAAGTGAATATCCCTGATTGCATCGTCGTCATCGGGCTGGTCATGGCACTGATCCTGGCGATTTTTTATACCCTCAACGAGCTGGCCATGTCCATCGCCTCTGGCTTGCTCGGGTACATCGGCGGCACTGTGAAGTCCGCCGTTCATCAGAAAGGAGAAGAAAAGCAATGAAAGTATTCCTGAACCCCGGCCATGCGCCGGGTGGCCATCCCGACCCGGGGGCCATCAATGAAGAAACGGGTCTGCGCGAGTGTGATGTAGCATTGGCCGTTGGCAAATCCGCTGCAAGCTACCTGAATGCGGCAGGAGTAGAAACAGAACTGCTTCAATCTGACAGCCTGTATGAAATTTGTGAAACCGCCAATAGCAGTGATGCCGACATCTTCGTATCCATCCACTGCAATGCCGCCGAAGCCGAAGACGCCAACGGCACAGAAACCTGGGCCTGCGTCGGTAGTTACCGTGGCGGCATGCTGGCCAACTGCATCCAGAACCAGCTGGTCGATGCCCTCGATACCAGTGACCGTGGAGTGAAAATCGCCATGCCTGGTGTTAACGGACTCTATGTCCTCACAAACACGGACATGCCAGCCGTCCTGGTCAAACTGGCCTTCATCACCAATCCCCGCGATGAAGATATCCTTGCCAATGCCCAGGATGCCCTGGCCAGAGCTGTCGCCAGGGGAGTGACAGATTATGAACAGCTGATTCTAGGAGGTAAATGACTATGAACCGTGAAGAAATCAAGAAAGCCGTCGCCGATGCCATTCGTAGGCTTTGCCAGGAGCGAAGCCGAAGCGGCAGTCCATCGACCTGGATGATGTCCAGAAGCTGGTCGAAGCCCAGATGAAGAACCTCACAGATCCGCTGGAAGCCGAAATCCAGACCACCACCAGCTGGTGGGTCAAAATCCGCAACCGTCTCTACATCACCTTGATGCAGCAGGCGGTTAAAGCCATCGTAGCTGATGTAAAACAGAAGATTGCATGAGCAAAGACGGTACGGGACATCAAGAAGGATGTTCTGTGCCGACTATTCTTTTTTCAGGATAAAAGTAAAAAATAATGTGATAAGGAGAAAAAATCATGTGTTCGCATTAAAAAAGCTTGACATAAAGTTAAATATAGCGTATTCTTTTATGCAAGTATAGTTTTGTCTCAAAAGCGGAGGTAGGAATTCATGTCCATAAGCTATAAGAAATTATGGAAACTCTTAATTGATCGTGATATGAAAAAAAAAGATTTACAAAAACTTGCGGGGATTAGCTCTGCTTCTATAACAAAACTGGGAAAAAATGAAAATGTAAATACGGAAATTATAGAAAAAATTTGTATAGCCTTAAAATGCGACGTTTGTGACATAATGGAAATGGCTGATGAAAGAAAAAATAAAATAAAATGTTAAAAAGGATGGGAATATGGCGGGAAATACAATACTAAATAATGCGAAATACTCATCCAATACTGATGAGTGGTATACAACATATGACACTATTGCTCAAGAATTGATTCATTATGAAAGCCAATTTAAAAACAAAATTGTACTGTGTAATTGTGACGACCCTTTTGAATCGAATTTTTCATATTTCTTTTTGAAAAATTTTAATAGACTGGGGTTGAAGAAACTTATTTGCACATCATATGGGGCTTCAAGAATTAATATGATTAAAGAAAATATTCCTATGACATTGTCATTATTTGATGAAATAGAGGATGATTTAGACTCTAAAAATGGCTGTGTTCTAATCGTTTCACGTATGCCAGGGAAAGGGAACGAAGAAATTCCTGATAATATAATTAACAATATGTTACGAAAAAAAGGTGTGGTGAAAAAGCTAAAAGGGAATGGAGATTTTAGATCTGAAGAGTGCGTGGAATATTTAAAGCAATGCGATATATGTTGTACAAATCCCCCATTTAGTTTGTTTGCTGAATTATTTTCTTTGTTAGTGAAGTATAATAAACATTATCTGTTAATTGGTAATCAAAATGCTATTACTTATAAAGAAATTTTCCCTTACATCAAAGAAAATAAAGCCTGGGTTGGTTATAGGTTTGGAGATATGTCATTTCGTGTACCAAATGATACAGAACCTAGAAAAACAAGGTTTTGGATAGATGCATCAGGACAAAAATGGAGAAGTTTAGGGAACGCTATGTGGCTGACGAATTTGGATATTGCAAAAAGGCATGTATATCTTGAACTTACGAAAAAGTATAGCCCATCAGAATATCCTAAATATGATAATTTTAATGCAATTAATGTAAAAAGAGTTATAGATATACCCATGGATTACGACGGTATAATGGGAGTTCCTATCACCTTTTTAAAATACCATAATGGATTACAATTTGAAATAGTTGGTGAAGCTAATCATGGGTCAGATAATGAGTTTGACTTATTTAAACCTAAAATTAATGGAAAAGAGCTTTTTAAAAGAATTCTTATAAGAAAAATTAGTAAAAGAAATGAGAAAATGATGTTCAATATACTAGACGTTTTTTGTGGAGCAGGTGGACTTTCATATGGAATGGATAAGAATAAACATTTTCGTACAAAAGTAGCCATTGACTTTGATGAAAAGGCTGCAGAAACCTTTAAAAAGAATATGCCAGATACAGAAGTTATCGTCGGGGATATTACTGATGCTGATGTCAAACAAAAAGTTATAGAACTTTCTAGAAAAGCAAAAGTTAATATGATAGTTGGTGGGCCACCGTGCCAAGGTTATTCTATGAAAGGAAAAAAATTAGGATTGAAAGATCCACGAAATTTTCTCTTTAGGGAGTATTTAAATTTGGTGAAAGAGTTGCAACCAGATATTTTTGTAATTGAAAATGTAAAGGGCTTACTACTTGCTTCAAATGGGTGGTTTAAAGATGAAATATTGACTGCTGTATCTAATTTAGGGTATTGGGTGGAATATGGGGTTTTAAATGCGGCTGATTTTGGTGTTCCTCAATCTAGGGAAAGGGCGATTTTTATTTGCTCGAAAAATAAAATAGTTACATTACCGACACCTACCATAAGTAGGAGAACTACTGTTCGTGATGCTATTAGCGACTTGTCATATTTGGAGTCTGGCGAAGGTGAATTTAAACAAGAATACGTTACTACTGCAAAAAGTGACTACCAGAAAATGATGAGGGCTGGAAGTATGGCACTTTATAATCACAAAGCTTCTAATCATAAAAAAGTCGCAATTGAAAAATTGAAAATGATTCCGCCAGAACAAGGAAAAGAATTTATTCCTAAAGAGTTGCAAGGAAAACAAAAATTTAAAACAACTTGGGGAAGACTTAAGTGGGATGAGGTTTCTCCAACAATAGATACACGATTTGACGCGTCATCTAACGGAACAAATAATCATCCATACTTAAATAGGGCAATTACACCACGAGAAGCTGCTAGAATCCAATCTTTTGATGACAAATTTGTGTTTTATGGATCTAAAGTATATATCCGTAAACAGATAGGAAATGCAGTGCCACCGTTGTTAGCTAAAGCTATTGCTGATAAGATTGATAAAGTTTTTAATTCCTAGAGAAAGAGGTGTAACTCTATGGTATATCGAGTAAAACATAAAACGTTTGGCGATGGAATAGTAACAGAGATGAATTCTGATAGTGTAACAGTTCAATTTGCAAATCAAATAAAAACATTTCAATTTCCGCAGGCCTTTGGGCCTTTTCTCGTTACAGAAGATAAAGAACTCATCGAGCAAATACAAAATCTGAAAAATAATATTTCCAATAAAGACCTAGAAACTAAAATTGATGCATTTCCCAATAATTTTTCAGTTCATTTGGGATATCCAAAATCACAATGTACGACATTTTTTCATGGACAGAACGTTTCTGATGGTGAATCACTTTTAGGAAGTCGTGCTCAATCAATCGAATTTGATTCGGAATCAGAACGATTTGAATGCATCGGATACATTGCAAATAGCAGGCATGTTAGTTCTTTTGAAGCAGAGGTGCCTAAAGATGGAAGAAATCAGCTATTTGAACGGCTGTATCCTGGACAAAAATATCGGCCTATTGAAATGGGATACACTCCAAGTGGAATGCCTAATAAAATAAGTTCTCAATTTAGAATTAATTTTATAGATTTGAGAAATTGTCCCACAAAATTAAAAATAAATATGGGGAAAGGGAATGGGGGATGTGTGGGCAGAATAAATAAATCCAGATTTGTTCTTGAGCTTGTACAAAACTATGGATTCAGATTTGGAGATAGACAAGAGGTTGATTGCATTAGAGCTATTGCTTGTAAATTGGGATATTTAAAAGAATTCGAAAAAGGATATAGGGAGTGACATTATGAATACGGAAATGGCCTATTTACTTGGAATGGTAACCGGAAATGGGGAAGTACAGCGGGGGGTGATCGATACAACAATTACAATAGAAATACCGCATAAAAAATTACAGACAGAATTTCAAAATGATGTTGGGGTATATGTTAAGGCAAGTATAGCTGATATTCGTAATGTATTGGAACCACTATTAGGAACTTCATTATCATTCATTCCAGGTAAGAATGTTTCCATGATATCGTTTAGAAAACCGAACGAAGATTATTTGATGCGAGAATTATTGCGCTATATAGGTGGTGCAACTTCGGCGGATAATGTTAGAATATCTCCAGAAGTATTTTCATTTACATATGATGAGAGAAAGCAGTTTATACGTGGATTTGGCGATGTTACTGGATATATTCGACGCAGTAATTATGCATATTCTGAGCCCAATTATCGCGTTTATTTCGAAATTCCTCATAATTGGTTCCTAGTCATTGATTTTTGTAATCTATTAAGAAGTATTGATATTCCGGTTCAAGCAATTGATTGGGCTCATCCCAATATGCGGGATGGAAATTTAAAAAAGTATAATGAAGGGAAAACCGATTTCTGGAAAAAAGAACATCAGGTAAAAGTTTGGGCTATAGAATATCAACCTGTTGGATTTGTTGTTTTACATAAACAACAAGCTTTAGACTTTTTTGCTGATTTACAGAGGAAATCTTATCTATTACAAGGAAAAGACCCAGAGAAAAAACTACATAAGTATTATTGGGAAAAAACTCAAAAAATCAAGCAAAAGCCCTCTCATCCTGGCGAAAATGACGAATTTATTCCGGCTGAAATACGTGGAAAACATTATGATAGCTGGACTCAGATTGCAAAAGATCTCGGATATAAAGAGGAAATTTAAATATGTTAGAAGAAGAACTATATGAGCCAATGAGAATATGGCTAGAACAATATGTAAAAGATAAATATAAAACTTATGATGTGATTGCCATTGATGCTCACGCAGAACGCTTAGATAGAGTTTTAGCCAGATATAATGTTATAAAAGAAATGGCTAATGGGATAGATATACAGATTGATGTTTTGGCTATAGCTAAAATGCGGAATCAAGTTAAACTATTTTTTATAGAAGCTAAAAAGACACGCCTGACTTTGCGTGATTTAGGTCAGTTATGGGCATATTGTAAATTAGTTGATCCGGATGAGGCTTTTCTTCTTTCATCTACTGGTTTAGGTAGTCTTAATAAACTATTAAATGCTTTTAGACGAGAAGATCTTCTTGATTTTGGTGATGGCAAAAAAATAAAAAAAATGAGGGTCGGAAAATGGGACGTAATTAAAAGCATTGTTGATTATAATTCACTTGTTCCTAAAATATGACATGGGTTAGGAAACGAATATGGTCTGCGAATACTGCGGAAAATAACTGAATATCACTTGCAATAAGCGGATGCTCATTACGGGCATCCGTATTTTTTTGCTTCCATAGTACTTAACGATAGCCGTTCTGTCCTGTTACTCCTGAAGACCAAATTTTCAGGAGGTGTCCATCATGACGGACGAACAAAAACAACAGATTATCGCCCTGCGCCGGGATGGGGAAGGTTATGGCAGGATAGCGGCGCAGCTCCAGATTTCCATCAACACGGTGAAGTCCTTCTGCCGGCGGCACAGTCTGGCAGCCAGAACAGATGGGTCAGTCTGTGAGCAGTGCGGAAAGCCCATTGCCCAGAATCCGGGGAGGAAGCGGAAACGGTTTTGTTGCAATGCCTGCCGGAACAAGTGGTGGAACAGCCACCTTGACCTGGTGAAGCGGAAGGCCATCTACACCTTCACCTGTCCTGCCTGTGGGAAGAAATTCAACGTCTACGGTAACAGCCATCGGAAGTTCTGCTCCCATGCCTGCTATATTGCTTATCGGTTTGGGGGTGTCCGCCATGGATAAGAGGTCGTTTCAGAATGAAACAACCTTCCAGGTGACAATGCATCTGGCAAGGAAAATGATGGCGGCAAAGCTCATCACAGAGAAGGAGTACCGGGATTTCGAACAGGCGATGATTCGCCAATATCAGCCATTTTCAGGGGACTTATACACTTGATAATTGTATCAAACAGAGTGATATATAGTGTTGAAAGGAGCTGATTTGATGCGGACTATCCGTAAAATCGAACGAAGCATACCAAATTTAAAGAAACGAAAGAAAGTTGCCGCCTATGCCCGCGTATCCGTGGACTCAGAACGGATGCATCATTCCCTATCGGCGCAGGTCAGCTATTACAACAGCCTCATACAGAAGAACCCGGAGTGGGAATATGCCGGGGTATATGCTGACTACGGGATTTCCGGGACGAGGATAAAGAAACGGCAGGAATTCCTGCGGATGCTGGAGGATGCCGAAGCCGGGAAGATTGACATTATCCTGACCAAGTCCATCCAGCGTTTCGCCCGTAACACTGTAGACCTTCTGCGTACCGTCCGGCATTTGAAAGAGCTGGGCATCGAAGTCTGGTTTGAAAAAGAGAATATTCATACCATGAGCGGTGACGGCGAGCTGATGATGACCATTCTGGCATCCTTTGCCCAGGAAGAAAGCCGCTCCATCAGTGAAAATGTCCGGTGGCGCATCAAGAAACAGTTTGAGCAGGGGAATCCCAACGGCCGGTTCCGTGTCTACGGGTACCGCTGGGAAGGGGATAAACTGGTGGTAGTTCCCGAGGAAGCGGCTGTTGTCAGGCGTATCTTCCAGAATTTTCTTGACGGCAAATCCCGGCTTGAAACAGAACGAGAATTTGCCGCCGAAGGCATCACGACCCGGAATGGCTGCCGCTGGATGGATTCCAACATCAAGGTTGTCCTGACCAATATTACCTATACTGGCAATATGCTTCTCCAGAAAGAATACGTGACGGATCCAATCCTCAAGAAACGGAAGAAGAACCGGGGCGAACTTCCCCAATACTACGTTGAAAATACGCACGAACCAATCATCGACAAGAAAACCTTTGATTACGTGCAGCAGGAGATGGCGCGGCGGAAGGAACTGGGGGCGCTGGCCAATAAGTCTTTGAACACGACCTGCTTCACGGGAAAAATCAAATGCGGCATCTGCGGCAGAAGCTATATGCACAATCTCCGCACAGACCGGGGATTTGAAGAATTCTGGGATTGCGGCTCTCACAAGCTGAAAGGCCGGAACTGCGGCGCGAAAGGCAGTATCCCGCATGCAGTCCTTATAAAGGAGTGTACAGAAGCCTTGGGCCTGGATAATTTCGATGAACAGGCGTTCCTTGACCAGGTCGAAAAGATAGTAGTGCCAGAATACCACGTGATGGTTTTCTGTATGAAAAACGGACAGAAACTTATCAGGCACTGGGTATCAACGGCGAAGAAGGATTGCTGGACCGATGAGTACAAGGAACGTCAGCGGGATTGGATGAGAAACTATATGGCAAGTGGAAAGGGTACCCGGTTCTCGCCTTTTACGACCCGGGTACGCTGTGCTGTATGCGGCCACGCCTTCCGGCGATGCAAGCAAAAAAAGAAACAGGGCATCTCTGTTCACTGGCGCTGTGGCCAGGGCGGCAAGTGTAGCTCTCTCAGCGTCCGCGAGGAAGAACTGATGAAGATTGCTGCTGATGCCATGGGGCTGGAAGCTTTTGATGGCGACCGTTTCCGGGAAGAAATCGACTTTATGGAAGCCGGGGCAGAAGAACGGATCACCATCCATTTCAAGGATGGCAGGATACAGACTGTGCCATGGACGAAACCGAAGAAACAAGGAACCCGCCATACGGAAACTTATAAAGAATACATGAGCCAGCTGGGGAAGAAACGATGGACTCCAGAGAGAAAGCAAAGGATGAGTGAACAGATGAAAGCCCTGCGAAAGGAGCGTGGTGAAAATTGGCAAAGACAGTAAGAGCCATTCCGGCTACCATCAGCCGTTATACAGCGATCTCGATTAACAGCCGGAAGAAGCGGAGAGTAGCTGGCTATGCCCGGGTTTCTACGGATCATGATGACCAGGTTACCAGCTATGAAGCGCAGGTGGACTACTACACGAATTACATCAAGGGGCGGGACGATTGGGAGGTTGTTGCTATCTACACGGACGAAGGGATTTCTGCGACCAATACCAAGCGGCGCGAGGGCTTCAAGGCGATGGTTCCGGCCATCCTCATCCTGACGCTCGCGTGGACGCTGTCCGGTGTGTGCCGCGACGAGTACCTGAACATCGGCGGCTTCGTATCCTCTGTGGTGAATGCGGAATCCACCATCGGTATGTTCATGCCGGCGGTATTCTTCCTCATCGCGCTCGGTCTGGCCTTTGCGACCGGTACCTCCTGGGGCACGTTCAGCATCCTGATTCCGATTGCTATTGCGGTATTTGGCGATGCACCGTCCACCATGCTGGTCATGACCGTGGCAGCCTGCTTGTCCGGTGCGGTCTGCGGCGACCACATCTCGCCGATTTCGGATACGACCATCCTCGCATCTGCGGGTGCACAGTGCAACCATATTGATCACGTTTCCACGCAGATGCCGTACGCGCTGATGATCGCGGCGATGAGCTTTGTCGGCTTCCTCGTCGGCGGTGTGACCGGAAACGGCATTCTGGCGCTTGGCGTAGGTGCGGTACTGCTGGTGCTCACCTTTTTCTCCAATACGATCATGAACCGCTCACTGCCGGAAGTGGCCACCGGTATCGTCAACTCCGGCACCATCAACGCCAAGATCCGGGGCAACGGCACCATCTCCGCCAATGAGAAATATGAGGTCATCCTCAACCAGACCCGGGAGGTCCGGTCCGTCTGCGTCAAGGTGGGAGACAGCGTCAAGCAGGGGGATCTGCTCTTTGTCCTGGGGGACATTGAGAGTCAGGAGCTCCGGGATGCGGAGGAACAGCTGT
>ENA-OWPP01000818-OWPP01000818.1-human-gut-metagenome-genome-assembly--contig:-NODE-818-length-32451-cov-3.271916_pt1 | contig 32451 bp, 39 predicted proteins | sample MGYA00248265_ERZ651848 | MGnify/ENA primary metagenome ERZ651848 (study PRJEB26924, sample SAMEA4378233) | human gut metagenome | biome: human gut; feature: human-associated habitat; material: faeces...
TCACAATCTGCGTCTTCCTCTGGATGGTATCCACACGGACCAGGCAAGATTCAAAAATATTTCAGGAACGTTTTGACGGCTGGCGCAAGACGCGCGGATAGGTTCGCCCCGAAAGCCGGGCTTTCGGGGCTTTCGTTTCACCCGCTCCCCTGCGGGGCGATCCCGGTGCCCGGACACCGCCTTTCAGCAAAACGGCCTCTCCGCCCCTAGCCGCTCCGATCCGGCGGCCATCCCTCGCCCCCGCAACGCTTCAGCCCGGATTATAGTTTACATTTCCTTTTCCCCGCGTATCTTCTCTCGAACCCCCTCTTCGCCCTTCAGGGCTCCTCCCCCCTACTGGTTTTGAACACGAGAAAGATACGATGTCACTTATCGCGCGCATGATCATTCCCATCAGCGTCATTGTGACGCTCGCCACGTCCTTCATCGGATGGAAGGCATACAGCGACGCCCGGGATTCCGTGGCCGAGGCTACCCGCATCCTTGAAATTTCCACGCTCGACGCCGTGGGGCGCGAACTCACCACCGTCATGAACCTCACCCGCCAGCATTTGCTCACAGTGGCGGATCGCATCGCCATCATCGAGCTGCTCCGCAACCCTGATGAATCCCCCGAGGGCGAACGGAGCAAGCTCCTTACCCGTCATTTGCGGCGGGCCGTGCTCGACTTCCCAAGCATCGACGGGCTGGCCGTCCTCAATAGCAGGGGGACCGTGATCGCCAGCGTCAATCCGGGCGAGAACGCCACCAGCCGGAAACCTCATCCTATTTCCACAAGGCGCTGCAAGGCGCACAAACCCTCGACGGTCCGCTTGTCCTTCCCTATACGCAGGAAAAGGCGTTCATCATCTCCACCCCCATCTATGACAGGGGCAAAGTATCCGGCGTGCTCGTCGGCGCGATCAACATGGAGCACCTCACGCGCCTTATCGTCGATCCCGTCACCCTCAACGGCATGGGGTACGTTTTCGTCTGCACGCCGGGCGGCTCGGTCATCATGCACAGGGACCGTAACAAGATGTTCGCCGACAATGTCTCCGAACAGCGCTTCATCAAGGAAGCCACCGCGGACAAAGATCGGTTTCTGGAATACAGGAACCCGCAGGGGCAGATCATGTACAGCGCCTATACGGCCCTGCCCAACGGGTGGATCATTGTGGCTGCCGCATCCAAGGAAGCCATGCTCGCCGGGGTACGCAACCTCCGCAGCGACATCATCCTGAGCTGCGTGGGCGCGCTGCTGCTCGTCACCCTGCTCATCTACCTCATCCTGCGTAAAGTCACCGGTGTCCTTCAAGAGGGGGTGGAGTTCGCCGAGCGCGTAGCCTCGGGCGATCTCGATCGTTCCCTAAACATCCGGCGCGAGGATGAACTCGGCAAGCTGGCCCGCGCCCTCAACACGATGGTCCAGCGGCTCAAGGCAAGCTTCAGCATAGCGGAAGAACGGGCACGGGAGGCCGAAGAGGCCAGCGCCCGGGCGACTGAAACCTCGCAGGAGCTTGAAGCCGTCATCAACGGCGTCAGAGGCGGGGTGGCGCGGCTCGAACTCACGGACAACCTCCGTGTGCTCTGGGCAAACGCCGGTTTTTACGCGCTTGCCGGGAGAAGCCACGCGGAATATGAGCAGGACGTGCACGACGAAGCCCTGCTTGTGGTGCACCCCGACGACCGGGCACACCTGCTCGGCGCGTTCCGTTCCAGCCTCGCAAGCAACATCCCGGTGCATACCGAATACCGCATCCTGCGCAGGGACGGCGGTGTCGTCTGGATCTATCTCCAAGCCAGCCTCGTGGGACACCGCGACGGCGTGCCCGTATTTCAGGGCGTGTTCGTGGACGTCAGCAAGCAAAAAAACACCATGCGGGCATTGGAGCTGGAACAGCAGCGGAACCGCATCGTCGCGGAGCTGACCAACGACATCATCTTCGAATACGACTACGACACCGACGAGATGACGTGCTCGGAACGCTACGAAACCATTTTCCATAAGCCCCGGGTCATCCCTAATTACAGGCGGCATCAGGACAACCTGCTCAACATGCTCCTGCCCGAGGACGCGAAAACGCTTCAGGAGGCCTATCGCCGCATTGAGCAGGGGGTCGATTCCTATGCCCTCACCCTCCGCCTGCTTCAGCCGGAAGCAGGCTATCAGTGGTACTCGATCCGCTTCCGCAGCATCCGTGACGAAACCGGGCGCACCATCAAGCTCATCGGGCAGCTCACGAACATCCACCACCAGAAGCTCGAGGAAGACCGCCTCCGCCACGAAGCAAGCACGGATCTGCTCACGCAGATCTACAACAAGATCACTACGGAACACCTTGTCTCCCTTGAGTTGCAGGAGGGGAGGAACCACGCGCTCATCGTTGTGGATCTCGACAAGTTCAAATACGCAAACGATACGTTCGGGCACTTGTTCGGGGACTCGGTGATCAAGGCGGTGGCGGCTACCCTGCGCGCGACGTTCCGCGCCACGGACATCGTCGGGCGCACGGGCGGGGACGAATTCGTCGTGCTCGCCAAGGACATTTCCCTTTCCGATGGGCTCGAAACCCTCAAAGCCAAATGCAGGCGGCTTTCCGTCGAGCTCGCCCATGTCTCCCTCGGGCAGGATTATGTCATCTCGGCAAGCATCGGCATCAGCCTGTTCCCGCGTGACGGCAAGACCTACGCCGAACTGTTCGCCAAGGCCGACGCCGCCTTGTACCAGATCAAAAACACCGGGCGCGGCCACTTCGCCGTGTACGGGGAAGTGCCAGAAACGGAAACAAAGACCCTGCCCTCGGGTGGCAAAGGGATGCCTCTCATGCCCCAAGGGCCACGAAACGACGCCTAGCGTTACCACCGCACTCCGGAATATCCATAAACAGGCAAAGGCCCCTTCCCGTTCGACAACGGAAAGGGGCCTTTGCCTGTGCGCGATCGGCTTGCATTCACAGAAAGCAACCAGTGTGAGTCCACAGACGGTACAAACACACACGCATCAGGCTCCCCGCAAGGAGCCCCCAAAAGCGGGAGTAACTGTGTGCCGGAAGAAATGACTTCGGGGACGGAGATGATGCCGTTGGTGTTAGTGATGCCGTCGCCAATCTGAGAGTCAGTGATAACTGACGACCAAGGCGACCACGTACCATTTTTATTTTTCTTTCTTGTGAATATACGGCCTGTGGAACCCATCGGTATCGTATATCTTGTAGATTTTCTCAGCGGGCTTCGCAGTCTTGATGCGCGTATCTGTCAGGGACATTGTTGCCCCAAAAAAATGTGAGCTGCAATGGTTCCAATCGAGAAAACATGAGCGCATTTGAGCACGGGAAAAGGACAAAAGAAGAACTCCCGTGAGCAATTATGAGCACTCACGGGAGTTTTTGAGAAGTCTTTCTGGTGATGAGGGGGAAGAAATAAAACATTTTTATATTGTTATTTCAAATAATTATATAAGCATATAAATATTGTTGCCCCAAAAGTTGCCCCCCCCCATACGTCTTCTTACTTTACTCAATCCCCTATTCGCCTACCGATTTTTTGAACTCTCTCCATCATTATTTTGAGTACTGTTTACACTAAACATAGAAACAAAATCATCACATTGATTTTTAAACTCTTCGTCAGTCATATCTGGCAGTTGTTCTATATATTCCTGAACACTTTGTATTGAGGGATCAGTCTTCCTTAGCTGTTCCATAAACTCTTTAAATCGATCTGGAAAAAGAAACCATAATCTTTCCGACTGATGCAATTCAAAAAGCCCAGATGCAGGAGGGTTTAAGCCAAATTTTCTTTCCAAATCAAATCCTATTAACAGAATAGGATTACATAATGCACATAACAGAGCAACTGCGCCAACAGTTTCTAAATATATATTCAGTGATTGTGAGCAAGATTCTTCACTAAATCCATATATAGAAATACCACAAAAATTATGCATTGACGATACAAACTTACGATGTGATGCATTTATACCTTTCACATGGATGTAATCTGATAAATAATAATACAACTCAAAAAGAAACTCACTCAAGTTACACTTATCTTCACATAAATTATAAGGATATATCTTTACAATTTTTTCAACGATCCGTCTAAAATTTGGTGTTGATTTTTTCGAGGTTACCCATTCTCTAGCTTTCTTAGAGTCTGCATTATCAAGAGTATAAAAAGAAGCTACAACGACTAGCTCAAGTGCCCTGCGCAACGAGTCATAACTATTCTTATAATATGATGATATAATTAAATTTAATGCTATATCAAAATCTTCTGCGGCCTCACTCCAAGGAAAAAAAGCTAATTTAAATAAATTAGTTCCATCTGAACGTGCCGCATCAAGTAAATCAAATGAACAAAACCGCATAGCTTCTTCTAGCTTATCTAATTTATCGTATCTTGTGCGAATATAATTACTAGAAAGCTGCATTTTTTCAGTGATATTTTCAGAAACAAAAACTCTTCTTATTTCGATTAAATCATCAGGGATATTATTCAGATCCATATTTAAACCAACCATAATTTATTGACTATTATTGGTTATATAATCAAGAGCATCGGAAACAGCTACAGATATAGACTCTAAAACAACATATACACTATCAATACATTCTTTAAAATGCATCAAATTGATATATTTAATTCCTTGCAATGAAGGATTTCCATCTACATAAATAGGATATCTAAAAGAATCAGAGCTACGATCAATTTCAGAAATTTGCTTGATTACAACCAATATATTTTCAACATCTATAGGATCTATTTTTTCATTCAGTGCAAGTTCAGCATCTCTTTTAACTATATCCCACAAGTGCATAAGGGAGTGACTTTTTATTTTAGTTTCTTTTCTTAAAACAAGAGATGTCGAATATATAATATCCTTTAATATCAACTCTAAATAGTGTCTATACAGAAATATGATAGGGAAAACCAGAGTGTCTTGATACTGCTTTTCACAATCCACATATTGAACAAGAAGTTCCGCAGCACGTTGGTAGCCACGAAAGTAACCATACCAAGTATTTTTACCTTCCATGAAGTTCAAACAGGCATTATTCCACCAGTCTTCACTTCGGTAAGTAAAAATATCTATCTTCTTTTTTTCCTTATCCACCCTGTTCTCCTACTCTACTATACCCCAAATGACGATCTCTTGCCCGTTATCCCCCCAAAAAGCAACGCCCTTGACTTTCCTCCCATTTTCTGGCGATCTGGTTTTCCCTAACTACTAGAGGCGTATCCGTCGCCTTTGCCATGCCCCACATGGTGAAAAGAGCGGACTTTCTTGTATCTTGCCACCAGTGCATCCTTTTTTCGGGATGTGGTTACATATTGGCAAGGTGACGTCCGGGTGTCCGCGAGGCCCCGGCGGCTCTAGTAGGCCGGGGAGCGTCACCTTGCCTTTTTTGTTTCCAACTCCCAATCTACTAGAGGTGCATCATGGCAAAGGCTACCCTTTCTCCCGTCCAGTTCCACGGCTCAACCATTTTCGTCGTCACCCACAAGGGCGAACCCTACGCCCCCATAAAGCCCATCGTCGAAGACATGGGGCTGAACTGGCAATCACAACAAACCAAGCTCACCGCAAACCGAGAACGATGGGGGATCGCGATCATCACGATCCCTTCTGCAGGTGGACAACAGCAATGTACCTGCATGCCCGTCCGCAAGCTCCCCGCCTTCTTCGCCAGCATCAACCCCAACAAGGTACGCTCCGAACTCCGCGACCGTATCCGCCTCTACCAAGACGAATGCGACGACGCCCTCTGGAACTACTGGACAAAGGGACAAGCAACCCGGAGGCCAAAGGCCGCCCTGCCCGCCCCGGCACAGCTGAGCTTGCCCGCCGCCGAACCGCTGTTTGATGAAGCCCCGTTGCTCGAACTGGCTGAAGACATCCGCCGCGCCCAACAAACCTACCGCAACATGTACGCGGATATGCTCCCCCGGGTATTCCGGCTGGCCTTTCCAATCATAAGCGCCGTTGAGCGGCGGCTCACCAACAAGAAGTATCCTCCCTTCTCGGAACTCCGTCCGTATAGCCAGATGGACAACTACCTGACCGAACTCCTGCCGCGTAGCCTCAGTTCCCTTGCCGAGCGGCTCCCTGATCAGCACAATCCCGCCATGTGCCTGCTCGAATACGCCCGCATCCTCAACGCCTCGCGGGGGTAATGCCATGCTCACCACCCTCGACGCCGCCAGAGGTATGCAGCGCAGGCACGCCAAGCTCTTGCGGGACATAGACCGGCTCCGCTCCATCCTCCCGCCGGACTTCGCGGCCACGGCCTTCATCCCGGACGCCCAGACCGATGCCGCCGGGAACCGGAAACGCTTCTTCCACCTCACCCGTAACGCCCTGCCCTTCCTCTTCATGGGACAGGCCACAAAACATGAAATCCTGTGGATGGCCGAAACCGTCCGCCGCACAGCATAAACGAGAAGCCCCGGCGGAATCTCTCCCGCCGGGGCTTCTTCCTTTAAAGCTTCCCATTCAACCATATTATCGATAAATTCATTTTCATCTAACGAAAAGGAGCATCGTATGAGTTGCCTCGTCGATACGCAGCGTTACTTCCCTCCAGATTCTCTACCGGAACTCTTTTCTATACAACCTACAGGTATTTTTTACTTTTCTATAGGTCACGTTTTTTGGATAGCAAATGATTCTCTTAGAATATTTGACGCCAGGACGAAAGAACATCCATGTGTTGTGATAGACTTGGAAACTATTGACGGAATATTAACAGGCTATGTCGCTGTTCTTTCATCAAAAATAACTGGAGATAACGAATGTATCGCTATTGATACCCCAACTGTTCATGAAGTTCCAGTAAGTAACTGGAAGGCAAAACATTTTGTTACAAGTGTTAATCAATTTACCATTGCGACTATAGCACCTTCAAAGTATCGTTATCTAGGAATGATCACACCAGCATCTCTTGCCAAAGTTAAGAATGCGAGTTCTGGAAAAACTATTGTGGGGATGAGCAATCAACCTCCTATTTTATCTCCCCTTATGGATGAACGAAAAAAACAATTGCAAAATAAGAAAAAGGCAGCAAAATTTGCAGCTTACGAGGCGCCCCCCAACCAGAAATCTTCGGGATACAGCAACCCATTTAAGATATTAAGCAAATAATAACATCATGTTATATAAAAGTACAGAACAACCGCCCTACGGCTTCTTTCCCTCAATCAACCATCCCGCAAAATCCCCGAACCGGAACACCTCCACGGCGTCGGGCCCCAACTCCCCCTTGTACAAAGGCCGCTGTACGCCGGACAGCGAAAGCTCTTTCCGCATCACCGCCCCCGGCTCCGCGCCCTGCCTGAGCTTGCAGTCCCACGTCAGCCTGGACAGCACCGTAGCCGGATAGCCGCCGGGGGATTCTTCCTTGTCCACCACGATGATCGCCCCGCCCGGCTTCACCTTCCCCCGCAGCGTCGCAAGCAAACGCCGCCGCTCCGGGACAGGCAGGAACATGAGCGTCAGAAAGGCAATCCCCACGTCGAAAGCCTTGTACGGATAGCGTGCCACGTCCGCCGTGATCGCCCTTCCCGGCCCCCGGTACGCCGCCACCATGTCCCGGCACTCATCCAGCGCGACAAGCCGCGCCTCCCGCTCATGCAGCGTCGGCGCCAGCACGCGCCCGATGTTCCCGGTGGAACACCCCAGATCATACACCTTGCCCCCCTGTGGGATGTAGTGCCGGGCAATCATGGCCACCGCCGCCGTCGCCATGTCGTACCAAGGAAGCTGTTCGCGGACATGCCCGTCAAACTGGCCGGAGAAGCCGCGAAACGTCCAGTCCTTCAACTCCCGCGCCGCCCGAGTCATAAGCTCACCCCCAGACGGGTACTGAAGGCGGCAAGAGCCTCTTCCGCCATGCCGAGCCTGCGGCCGCCGGGATACGGCAGATCGAACTCGAACCGGAGCGCGGCGGCGAGGCGCTCAGGATTCACAGGGCGGGGCTTGCGGCAGATTGCGGCGATTGACGTGGACTTGGGGCAGATTTCCACTTCACCAAAAAACTGAAGGAAAAGCTCCCTGAACTCAGCGCGATCATAGTATTTCTGTACTTTTGGAGCCACGCCGAGATCCCCAATCGTGACCCCCCTTTCCCAAGCGACGCGGAACGTGCCTTCATACATGCCATGCTCATTCAAACCGGGGCCGCGAGTGTGGCACTGCCAGTTTGCCCCCTTGGTGGAGCGCGCCGAAGCGTACAGTGTGGAATTTCCATCACACAGTGCGGCGCAAATGCAAACGATATGTTCCCGGTCGGAAACAAAGGGCACTGAATTAAGGACGGACGACAGAAAGAGGGAGGTAAAGCGTTTCCCGGAACGTACCGCGTGAATGAACCCCTCGGCGGACCGCTTGCCACGGTCAAAGGAAATCCGTTCGTGCCCATCGTTTTTGTAAGGCTCGAACGCCGTAACGTCGATCCCCGCTTCACGGAGCATACGCGCCTCGTCGCCATGCCCCGAACCGAAATCGAGCACGGAATCACCACAAACGTGCAGCCACTTCGCCCTGTGCTCAGGATCCGCAATGTCAAAGTCGGCGTTGCGGCGGCTGCGGAAAACAGGGATGACATAGGCTGTCCCCAACGTGCGGCGTCTCATCCGGCTGCGGCGGAAGGCCCCATATCGCAGCATGTCCGCGTTGTCCCCCTCAAAATGGAAATCCATGCTCAACAGGTTCAGCATTGCCCGCGCAAGTTCTGCCTTCACCGGGGATACGGTGATCGCCTCTATCGTTTCCCTGCCCTTCCGCGCCGCAGCCTCAAGCCGCCCGATGCCGTTGACCACCTCGTCGTCCTCAGTCAGCACAATGGGCAACTGGACGCCAAGCCGCGCCAGAGTCCGGCCTACGTTGGCGGATTGCGGCTGAAAGCTGGCCACATTCCGACAGGCCAGTTGCCGGACGTTCCGCGTGGCCCAAGACAGGCACGGCCAAAACTCCGGCCCATTCGGATCAAGGTCGGGCAGGCGCTCGGCAAGCTCATGAACGTGGACACGCTGAAGCTCTGCCCGAAGCCGCACCTCATCGGCCGTCATGGGGATATCGTTTGTGGCCCGGTTAAAAAGGATGTTCAGGCCGCGCCGCCGCTCCTGCGGGATGTCCACGAACATCACGGGAACCTGACGCGCCCCCATGGACATGGCCACGGCGTGGCGTTGATGGCCGGAAAGGATTTCCCCGTCCGGCGTTGCGACGATGGGAAGCAGAAAACCGAGCCGGGACAGGGAAAGCCTCACCAGCGCAAGGCGTTCCGCATCGGCGCGGCGGGGATTGTAGCCCGCGGGCTTCAGGCGTTCGACAGGCACAAGCTCTACTCCGCACATACGCCAAGCCTCCGCAGGATTTCCGCGTGGATCTCGGCTTTCGTAAAGCCCGCCGTGGTCATGAGGTCCCGCTCAAGCAAAAGGAACCGTTCGCGGGAAAGGGGAATGCGATAGGGGCCGACGATAATACGGGTGTCAGGCCCGCTGTCCTTCTTTGTCTGCATTGTTGCGATCTCGGCCGTCATGCGGCTCAAGGCCGGGGATCATGTCCCTCACGTATTTGATCTCCCCACAGCGGGGGCATTTGATTTCAAGGGCGATTGCCGTTCCTTTCGCCAGCAACCGCCCGCAGTTGCCGCACCGAATCTCTTTTTCAATCCCTCTCATTCGTTGAAAGTCCTATCTTGCGCCCCCGCATCCGTCCTGATATGCGTTTACGCGCTCGCGGTCTGACTGTGAGCCATAAACGCAGGCGGAAACCTTGCACGATGATTACAGCATCGTGTGGGGCCGTGGTCCGGCGTATCGCCGCCGGGCCGGTGGGGGAGCTCGTAACTCCCCCGCCTCTGCCTGAACATACTCTAACGGTTTACGCTTCCTGGGTCACGCGCCGCAATTCCGGCGGCGACTGCCTCCCCTCCCTCTCGCTCTCATAACTGCTTTTGCAGTGTTCCCTCTGCCAGAAGAACAGCCCGTCCACCACGCGCCGGGGCCATGCCCTCACCCCGTCCCGCGCCCAACGGTAACAACGCGAGGACAGGGTTTCGTCCGGCCAGCCGCCGAGGAGCGTATTGAGGAGCTGGTCGACGGCGATCAACGTTCGCTTTCCGTAGGTCATGCGGCTTCAACCTCTTCCGGCGTGGTCGCGGCCTCCACAGCCGCCTTGCGTTCCCCGCCGCGCTGCATCGTCCCGTTCTTGTGCTTCATGGCACCGCCAGCGTAGAGCGCGAGGAAGCCCGGCGCGTCGAATGTCAGGCGCGCCAGCTCATTGTCCGGTACAGTGTAGGCATTCCACATCACTGAGTCGGGTAGGCCCGGCATCCCCGCCTGTTTCATGATGCAGACGTTCGCCGTATCCGCAAAATTCTGCTGGTCAAAGGCATCATAACTGAAATGATAGGTCACCCCGTCTACGGTATAGTCGAATCCGGCAAGGATGGCGGCCGACGCTTCCGCGTCGATCTGTGCCTTTTTTTCTTCTTTCAGCTCATTGAGCGTCAAGGCGGGATAACCAAGAACTACCTTTCCGGTGTTGTCGATATACGCATGAAATCCAGCCTTCGCCCACTCCGCATCAGATACGACGAGATCTGCTTCTCTTGATTGAGTAATGGCTTCAAGCGTTCCCACATCACAATACGCCACAGCCACATCTTCTTCTTTTTTGATATAAATCATGACTACGCTCCGGGGAAACATCTTACTACGCCTGAAATGCGAGAGCCATTAACTTGCCCTTGAACGACAATTCCGGATCTGACAAACGCGGAAGGAGAATCACAGGGGTTTGCGCTGTCTTCCCCGTACATCCTTGCCCTGCTTACCTCCGCCCCGTTAACAAAAAGCTTGATATGCCCCCAGCCTGATCCGGTTACGAAGATAACCGCAAGGCCATCGAACGGCATGGTAAAATTGGCATTAAGGGGAAAATCATTATAAGCTGCATAATTGATACTGACTGTTCGTGCTCCACCAGCGGAATTGGCATAGTTCACGCTGAAATTGGCGGGATTGTAGACGTACATGTTGACGCCGTCATTGCCTCCCCACAGCCAACCGGGTTGGCCTCCCTGCCCCGCCCAATTCCAGACGGTATCGACGCCCCCTTCCCTGCGCAGGCGGTTCGCGGCCCATGCCGTCCCGCCATTTGCCGGAGCACTTCCGGCGGTATCTGCGTATCCGGCGGTATCGGCTTTCGCATGTATTACACGGCCATCCATATATGCCTCCCCCGTGTCCGGGGAAAAACGAAATGAATACCCTTCCTTGCCACGCGCCCCAGAGAGCACGATTACCCTTCTTCCGCCGTCAACAACCTGTTTTATTTGTATGTCGTTGATTTGGAGAGGGCTATCCGCCACAAGTTCTCTCGTGCCGTCTTCATAAGTCACAGCAGCAAGGGACGCTATATCTCCTCTGCTATTTTTTGAATAGAATTGCGTGTACTTAGCATTATCAGATGCGCGCTGTATGACATCGAACCCGCCCATGACCACGCTGTTTTTGTCGCCAAGAAACATGCCGCGTTCGGTATTCGCGGGAGGGGCTACGGCGATGTCGTTGGCGGGATCATTGATCTGGATGCTGCCCGTCATGACGCCGCCGCCAGTTGAGAGCGCTGGCTTGTACTCCCCGCCTCCGGTCAAAAAGCTTTCCTGTTGCCCGGCGGCTGCGGGCGGAACAAGGCCGCTGGTTCCGGCAGATGATGCCGTCGCGCCCTCATACTCAGGTACGGAGATGATGCCGTTTGTGTTACGAATGCCGTCACCGAGCTGAGCGACAGAAATAAATTGTATCCAGTTCGTCCACGTACTGTTGGGGATTCCGTATCGAATATACCTTCTGTTATTGTTAAATTCAGTAAAAAATTGGAATATTGCCGTGGTTGAAACGTAGCAGTTAAGTTCTCCACCCCTACCGATATTTGGAAAATTTTCTCCTGCGGCGGCATCCGAAAAAAGCCAGTTGCCAGCCTTGGTATACGCGTTCAGATCCGAAGCTGTATTGATCCGGATATTGTCCCCAATCTGCCCCCGCGCGCTCGCCAGATCCCCGAGATCCCCACCAATCGCCACATCTTTCACGGTGATCACGCCGCCCGCGTCGGCCTGCGTGGTCTTTCCGTCGACCTTCGCCAGCCCCGCGTGGCCTTCCGACACATACCCGACATTGGCGAGGTCCTGCGCCTCGTCGCGGGCCGCTTCCGCCGCTATGCGGGCGGATTCGGCGGATTCGGCGGAAAGGGCCGCCGCGTTCTTCGACGCAAGGGCGTTCGTCTCGCTGACTTTCGCGTTGTCTTCCGAAACCTTTGCGGCCCCCGCCGAGCCCGAGGCTTCACCCGCCTTCCTTTTCGCCACCTCTTCCGAGTCGTGGGCGTTCCGTTCGCTCAGAGCCGCCGCGTCGACGCTGGCGTTCACATCCACGGCAAAGGCGTTCAGCGCGGGGATCAGCGTCTTGTTCAGGTCCTCGTTGACCATCTTTTTCTGTGCTTTCAGACTGTTGAACGTCAGCACGTCAAACCGTTCCTGATCGCCCACAAGTCTGTCCGGCGGTTCCGGGAGATCCGAAATCTTGGGAAGCTGCTTTACTGCCATTATTTCAACCCCTGTATGTCAATGGTCATGCTGATTTCGTTCGGCCCGATGACGGTCGCGTTCCAGTCCTCAAGCCAGCCCCAGACAGTCAGCGACTGGTAGGAGCCGATGCCCTCGTTGTCGTCCCCGAGCCAGAGCGCGGGAAGGCCGTGCATCCGGGCGAGGATTTCCCGCACGCTGTCCAGCCGGGACGGGTGCAGGTACAAGGGCAGGCTCGTGCGCTTGGCGTTGGCCCGCTTGACCAGCCGCGTGTTGCCGAACTCGTCGGTGTCCTTTCTTGAATAGTCCCGGATGCCGAGCCGGGTATTGTACTGCGTCGTACCGATAGGCCACGCCTGCCCCGCGATGACCTGCCCGAGCGCCGGGCCCCCTTCCTGCGTGAGCGTGACCTCAAGCGTGGCCACGGGCGACATGGGAATGTTGGTCACGGCCTGATCCACGATGCGCTCAAGGGGCAGGAAGTAGTATTTCCAGTAGCCGTCCACGTCTTTCAGCGTATTCACCGTGCGGTCGTACATGACGAGGCCGTCGCCGTCCTTCACCACGGCCCGGATGCTGGTAGCCTTGAAGTTCAAGAGCGCGAACGCGGTGCAGCGGTTGAAGGTTACCGCAAACGTCATGACGTCCTCAGCCGCGACAGTCTGCGTGGACACATACTGGTCGAGCATGGCGTAACGGTTCGTCGGCCCCATGAGCCGCCAGAAAGCGTCGGTTCCCTCGCTGTGCTGATCCGGCTGTTTACCCGTGCTGTCGGCCACGGCCTTGTAGACCTTGTGCTCATGGATGACGGAATCCCCGATCTGATACGCCGTGCCCGCACTCCACGCCGGGGCGTCGTTTTCCGGCACGGTGCTGGACAGCAACCGGATGGCCTGCGGCTCTATGAGCTTCATGCCCGCACCCCCGGCATCCCCTCGGCGTCCCACGCTTCCACCATGTCGGACGTGCGGCGGGAAAATCTGGCGATCTCGGACATGGAAATGAGCATGTCCCGGCGAAGCTGGTAGACTTCCTGCCGCAGCGCCTTGACCTCCGCATCGCTTCCCGAATCGGTGTCAGCCGCCCGAGGCGTCACGCTGCGGAACAGCGCCGCCGTATCCGCCGCCGTGTACACGCGCCCCGGCTGCAAGAAGTTCACAAGCTCCGGCCCTTCCTCGCCCACAAGGGACCAGCCCGGCATGGCGAGCCCGCCACGGGCGAACGCCTTCACTCCGGCCTTGTCGCCGGCCGCATCCAGAAGCGGCCTCAATTCCGCAATCTGCTTTTCGATTTCCTCAAGCGTGGCGCTCTGGCCCTGCAACTCCGCAAGCGCCGCGTTCTGGACATCAAGCTGGCCTTGCAACGCTTCAAGTTCCTTGTCGGCTGCGGACACCTGCGCACCCGCCGCCTCTTGCGCGGCCTTCAACTGTGCGTTCACCGCCCAGAAAGCGTCGAGGTATTCCTCTTCCGTGCCCGCCGTCTGTTTCACGAGGTCGAGCAGGGAATTACCCACGCCCGCAAGCTGGCCCGCCGCGTCGGAGTCGCCGCCAAGCGCAAGCCCGGACAGCCGCCGGAACTCGGCCTGCACCGTTCCGAGGCGGTTTTCAGCATCAAGGTTGGCGCTCCCGGCAAACAGGTTGTACCGGGATTGACCAAGGCTCTTGTCCAGCCCTTCCCATGTGCTCTTGAGCGTCTTCGCGGCGGAAAGCTGCTCGTTGATGGCGTTGATCTGCTCCTGTATCGCCTGTTGCTGAAGCTGGACCCGCTGCTGTTCCAGCGCGTCCATCTGCGCCTTGAGCGAATCGTATTCTGACTTCGCAGCGTCCTGCGCGGCCTTCGCCGTCTCCGCCGCGTGAAGCTTCAACAGTTCCGCGACCTGCGCCGAACCTTCCCCGAACTGTTGGATCGTCTCCCGCAACTCGTTGGCCTGTGAGATAGCCCGGCCCACCTCATCACTGTTGCCGTTCACCGCCGCCCACCGTTGCGCGACGGACTGGTCGAACGAGCGCAGCATTTCCTCCGTGGCCTGTTTCACCACCTCGGCGCGCATGGCCTCGACCTGCGCAAGCTGCCCTTCCGTGGCCCCGATGATCTCAAGTGCCTTTTTGCGCTGATCCACGGCCTCGTTCGCCGTCTTCACCGCCTGTTCGTAGGCCGAAAGCGGGTGCAAGGACTCGTCCAGCGTCTTGATGTAGTCGTTGATGAAGGCGTTCCGGTACTCATTGATGAGCCCCGCCGCGTACTGTGCGTTCACGCCCGAATCCGTCATGCTCTGCGTCCATGCATCGAGCTGCGCCTTGGCGGACTGCGCCTGCTGTTCCATCTCGGACAGCGGGCTCTTGATGGCGTCGGTCGCGCTCTTCACCGCACTGATTGCGGAAAGCGCCGTGGACGCCTTCTGCAACCCCTCGTCGGTGGTGACGTCAAACGAATCAAAGAACTGCGAGATGCCCGCGTTCGAGAAAACCTGTTGGGCCACGGCGGTCATCTGGTTGCGCATGTCCTTGGCGGCTTCCTCAAGCCGTTCCTCGGCCATGCCCTCTTCCCACCACTGGAAGTTCCACGACGCATCGGAGACGCCCCGCCCGGCGGACCATGTGGAAGTTTCCAGACCGGACAGCGCGTTCTGGCGGATCTGCTCAGGCAATGCCCCGGCAATATCCAGAAGGCTCCCGGCGGTCTGGCTGGCGACTTGGGCAATCCCCTGCGCGAACGGCTCGGCCTCGGACTTCCCGGCCCGGTCGTACCAAGCCCCGCCCATAAAGGCGTCGATGTACGTCTGCTGATCCCGGGAAAACCCCACGTCCTCCATTTTGCCGTACACGCTGGCGTGCGTCCGCCGACCGCCGCCGAAGAGGGAACCAATCCCCCCACCGAGCAGGCTGCCGATTGTACCGCCAAGGAGCGTACCGATGCCGGGCACGACGGAACCGATGGCCGCGCCGAGCCCGCCACCAATCCCCGCGCCTGTGCTGATGTTTGGCTGGTTGGGGAAAAGCAGGCTGCCCGCAAGAGAACCGAGGCCGAAACCAGCGCCAGCCGCGCCGAGCGTGCCGAGAAGCGTGGAACCTCCTACCCCCCAACCCCCTGTAATGCTATTCGCCAATGCATTGAATTGAGCCTCAGTTGCCGAAGACGCGAAAAAACCACCCGTCAAATTTGAGGCAAAACTATTGATCCCCCCGGTTATACCGGAAAAGAGCCCCGTCGCGCCAGACGTCCACGAGTCCGGCAGAATGCTAGAAAACGGAATGTTACCGAGAAGTCCGCCAGTACCGCCGCCGTTACTCCCCGAGCCCCCCGCCGCATACGCCACGCCGCCCGTGCCGAGCATACCGGACACCACGCCCGCAATCTGAACCGTGATGGGCCGGGTGATGGCCATATGCATCAAATCGGCAAGGAATGATGCGAACGCGGAGCGGAACGAAGACAGGGACACCTTGCCCGTCTCGATCATCTGCTCCCATGCCGATTTCCAGCCGGAATCCATGCCGGAGAACAAGCTACGGAAAGCGTCGTTCATTGACTTGGCCTGATTCGAGGCCTCGACCTGATAGTCGCGCAAGGCCACCTGTGCGCCGTCCATCGCCTCGCGGCTGGCACGCTGGATCTGGTCACGCTTCCATTCTTCAAGGCGTACCAGCTCCTCGGCGGCGTTCTCTCCGGCTTCTATGGCCTTCCGGTACTCTTCCGCCTGCTTCGAGATGGATTTTGACACGGCTTCAGACGACAGGCCCACCATGTCGGCATATCGCTTCTCAAAGTCGAGACGGAGATCGGCATATTTTTTATCCTGTTCGCCGCGCTTGGCTTCCACCTCAGCCAGCTTCTGAGTCGTCTTTGCGGCGTCCTCACGAAACTTGAGGCCCTTCCACTCTTCCGCCTGCGCAACGGTGAGTTTCTTGGTGGCCACCATGCGGGCGGCATCGGCTTCAATGGCAATTTGAGTTTGCTTGGATTGCTCCCGGATTTTCTCCGCCATCTGGTCAAAGGACTTGGCGGCAGGGATATTCGCGGCCTCCAACGCCTCTACGGATTTCCGCAGCTCATCAAGATTGGTGGCCGACAATGCCGCTTTTTTTGCGGCATCTTCAGCGGATTCCATGCCTTTCTTGTTCAACGCTTCGAGCTGACGATCATATTCTGCGTCAACCTTCAAAAGCTCTTTTTGAAGACCAGAAAAATCCTGTCCCTGTTGCTGGTACAAAATCATTTTTTTGGTAAGAGCTAACACCGTTTCGTCATAATCTTTATTCAATGCGGCGATTTTACTTTCAGTAGTATTCTTAAGAAAATCTGCCGTCCTAGCCTCCCCTTCTGCAAGAATTTTATTCGCTTCCTCCTGTACTGATTTCATTTTTTGGGCATCTGCTAAAACAACTTTTTCGTATTCTCTGAATATTTCTTTCTGTTCTTCAGTATACTTTTTAACTGTTTCACCAAATGGGACACCCCACATGGGCATTGTCGTAGCCTTTTCCCAGCCCGCAGCCTCCATCCTTTTCTCAAGCTCTTGTTCTCGTTGTGCGGCATTGGCCTTACCCATAGCATCTGTAATAGCATTAATAGCCGTGATGATAGGGCCGTTGTCCATCACCGTCGCTTTGAACAAATTCCATTCCGTGCTCAGGCGGTTCACCGCCCCCTGTGCACCTTGTACGGCCTGTTCCGCCGCTGGCCCGAACTCATCCTTCAAAACGGCGGCTAGCTTGGGAAGCATATCTTCCGCAGTGACCTGCCCTTTCTTGAGCATATCGTCGAGCTGTGCGGTGGTGAAGCCCATAGCCTTCGCCGCAAGATTGAAAGCACCGGGAAGGCGTTCACCCAACTGCCCGCGCAGCTCTTCCGCCTGCACCTTCCCCTTGCTGATCATCTGCCCTAGCGCGAGGAATACGCCGTCCATCTGTTCTGTGCTCAGGGACAAAGCGGCACCGGCTTGGGATACGCCTTCAAAAATGCCGTTCAGATCTTTTTGGAGCGCGCTCCCCTTCCCTGCGGCAAAGAACCCTTTGGCCGCTTCTGCTGTCGACTGGAATTCGAGCCCGAGCTTGTTGCTGATCTCATAGATGTAATCGAGTTGGGAGACAGCCCCTGAGGTGGAGCCTTCAATGGTGGTGTATGATTTAACTAGCCTGTCCATTTGCAGCGAGGCGTCAAAACAAGCTTTTCCGGCATAAATCGCCGCCGCGCCGATGGCCATGACCGGAACGGCGGCGGCCTTCGCGCCGCTCCAAAGCGTAGACATAGCCCCGGATGTATCGCCCAACTGCACCCGCAATTTAGCAAGCTCAAGCGTGGATAGCCCGGCGTTCTTCTGTAGATACTCAAAAGCCCGGTTCGCAGTCGCGGCGGCCTGAGACTTGAGCATGGAATTGGTCAGGCCTTCAAGCTGCTTCGAGCTGACCCCGGCGGCCTTGGCGATTTCATCCAGCCCCGACACCTGCCCCTTGAACGCACCCGAAGCCAGCGCCGTCTGTGCCGTCTTCAATTCCCGCGTCAGTTTGTTGATGCCCCCGGTGAGATCCGCCTTGGAAACCGCATTACCTATACTCTTGGCAATGGCTTCGCCTTGCTCTTTGGCAACCAGCTTGGCGCGGTTCAAATCGGTTTCAAACGCGGAGTAATCACCACGGATCGCTATATAAATGCCGGGCGTTTTTCTTGCCATGCCTCACTTCCTGTCTGATACGGCATGGCGATTTCTGCGAATGGAAGTTGACTTTCTCTGTAGGTTATGGTTCGAAAAAATAAGAAAACCTATTGTAGAGACTCATGTTAAGAAAAACTAACAGGGGGGAAGTGACAAATGGTCTCTGTCATTCAAGGAATATTGATACTCTTTGGAGCGTTCGCAGCACTTGAAGCTTTTCTGGCATATCAGAACGCACAATCAGCCATGCATCAGGTTTATGCAGGAACATGGTTCATTGTTTTGGCTATCTGCATAGCTGGAATTGGTATTATCCAAGCTATTTCGAGTCTGAAATCACAGAGTTCGATAGTGGAAAATTCGAGGAATAAAATTGAGGGAGAGTCCAAGTAGCTCTACCAGATTTTACTGTGGAAGTGGTGTTGAACCCAAACGCCATTGAGCAATCAAGGCCGGGACCCCACATCCCGGCCCTTTCCATCCGCAAAAATCGCTATGCCGTTGTCAATGAACCGCTCACCGCGTGGATGCGGAAGCCTGTTGCGTTTTTTCAGCCTGTTTCGCGGCGTTGCGGCGGATGACCGTTTCCACGGCCTGCACCTTCCGCCACATGCCGGGCGTCAGATCGATACCGAAGGCTTCCGCCACCAGCGCCAGCGCGCTGTAGTCGAACCCCACAGGGCCGCCCATGCCTGACATGCGGAGTTGGGTAGCGCCCGCCTGGAGCAGTTCCCATGCGGCGGCGTTCTCCGGCATGAGATCCGGGCAACGCCCCTCGCACTCTTCACAATCCAGATCGTCGCGGTTCCGGGAGGCCTTCCGGCAGGTGGCGCAGTATTCCGCGCCCTCACCGGAAAGCCACTCCCAGACCGCCGCTAGTTTTTTTCTTCTTCCGCCACGCCGAAGGTTTCGTTCACGATGGCCTTGTGCAGGGCGAGGATGTCGGGGAAGGGCAGTTCGTCCGTCTGGGCCGCGTCGAACCCGGCGACGGTGAACACGGCGTCCATGCCCTCGGAAATCGAATACCCGCCGCCCATGAGGTCGAAGCCCTGCGCCTTGAGCGCCTTGATGTCCTTGCCTTTGAGCGGGTTCACGATGAAGTCCTGACCGGAAAGAGTAATGGTACGCATGGTGTTTTCCTTTTGAGTTTGCTGGTTAATAGGATTCCACGTCATTGACGAGAGTAACGACGACAGAGGCGTTGTCCGCGTTGTCGTTGAAGTACGCCGAAAAACTCTGATCCATCTTGATCCCCGTGGGGCCGTCCACGGTCGGGCCGTTATAACTGAGCTGCACTTCCGGGACGCTGAACGTCAGCTTGTTGCCCTCATCGATGGCGAACGACAGATCAAGGCTGAGTTCCTCGCTGTTCTTGGCCTTCATGAGCAGGGCCTTGTCCGTGATGAACACGGTGAGGCTGCCGGTAACCGCCATGACGCCCTGAGGCAGATCATAGACCCGCCCCTTATCGCCGAGCTTGCGGATGCTCGAATCCAGCCCGAAATCAATATTGAGGCTGCAATCAGTACCCACGCCGATCTCCGCGCCGCCGCTCAACAGGGAACCCTGAAAATTGTTGAACCGCTTCATGGCCACGGACGGGGCACTGGCGTTGTAGTCGGCATCCACATAATCGGCATCGCGCCCGAGCATGTTGACCGTGGCGGTCAATTCCCCGTCGCCGCCCGCCTGCATAGCCAGAGACGACACCTTGCAACCTACAAACTGGCCGTAGATGTCCCCATAGGTGGCCTGCATGACGAGGGACGGCATGTCCTTGTTGGACTTCCAGACGTGGGTGACCGGCGCGGCGGCGGGTTCACCCGTCCCGGTCGTGGCCGGAGCGCCGAACATAGCCCTGAGCCAGTGGCCGAAAGCCCGTGCGTCAACCGGGACGACAACGCCGCCGGACACTTCAAGGTTCCCGTCAAAGGGTTCCGCCGGGTCATAGCGGCCCGTCAGCGTCCCCGGGGTGTTCTTGGCGCGGGACGGCTTCAGGGAAAACGAGTTGATGGGGAGGAGGACACCCCCCGGCGTAGTCGGAGCCACGCCGTAGGACGTTTCCACGTCCATCAGGACTTTGGTTCTGGCGCCGACCGCAATCTGTTTGTTGGGCATGTTTCAATCTCCTATTCGGTTTCGAGGAACCAGACCTTGAACTCCATGTTCACGCGGAAGTAATTCGTCCCGTCCTCGTACAAATCCTGATCCTCGATCAGATGCGCGCTGAACCGCGGGCCGCTTGGCGGCATGGCGGCACGAACGGCCTTGGCAATGGCTTTTGCCTCGTCATAGTCCCGTGCCCACACGTCAATCTGAAGGTCGATTTCTTCCAAACCGGACACCCCGGACAGCGTGTTGGCGGGCCTCCCGCCGAGTCGCTGGAACGTGACGCAGGGAAGATAATTCCCGGACGGAATGAACAAGGGGAAAACCTTGCTGCCAACCAATGTGGACAAGCCCGCATCCTCCTGCAACATCCGCAGCAGGACAGTTTCAAAATCAACGGCGCTTGCCATAGTGGGCATCCCCCATCATGTCCTGAAGCATCGCATCAACCTTTCGGCGGACGGCGTTGCGGGCCTTGCGGAGGAAATGCTTTCCGGGAACGTGCTTCAGTACGGTTTTTCCGTCCTTGGCTATCTGCTCATGCCCGAACTCCACAAGATGGCTGTGCGGGGCCTTCACATAGACCACATAGCCGCCGTCCTTATACTTCGAGCGGTAAATCCAGATGGATTGCCGCAGCCTCCCCGTCTTGTCCCTGAACGCCGTTGAAGCCTTGGCCTTTTCAAAGACCTGCGCGGCAATCCCCCCAAGATCGGAGTCGATTTCCGCCCGCACCCCTGCGCGGATTTCCTCAATCGGGATGTCCACCACGACGTCATTGCTCACAGCTCACCTCCCGGCACATCAGCACCAGTTCCCGGCCCCGGTTGTCCGGCAACGGGGCAACGATGTTGAACACCTTCCCGTTGTGGATGACGCGCATGTCCGCCGTCACGTCCGGCCTATACCGGATGCGGATGCGCTGCGTGACTTCGGACTGTGCCTGTTGGCTGGCGAAAAACTCCCGCCCGCTCATGGCTTCCAGCGAAGCCCAGACCGTCGCCACGTTTTCCCAGACCTTGTCATGTAGCGGGGCTCCAAATTTCCCAAAAACGAGTTCCTGCCGCTGGATGGTCACGCGGTGGCGAAGGGAACCGGCACGCATCAGAGTTTTCCAGACTTTCGCGGTTCCTCTCTCAACTGTTGCTTGACCGCGTATACCAGTAGAGGAACGAACAAAAACAACGCGACGCCAAACAGCCCCCGCAGAGACCAATGCCAGACGGTAAAGTCCAGACTCCACGCGGCGAGAGAACAAAAGAGATAGGTCGGGACGCAAACCATAAACAAGCTAAACAGGATCAGCTTTAACACCCTCCAAGGCGTCCACTTGAACGCTATGAATTTCTCCATCTTAAAACCCTCCCGCTATAACATATGGATCAAGCAGGCAGTCCACAAATGACCGCCCGAACTCATTGAAGTTCGACCCCACGGCGAAGCTCTCCCGCTGTTCGTACAGCGTCCCGATCCGCACCAGCATCCACTGGCGGATCGGTTCCGGGAACCTGTCGGCGGGATAGCCCGCCCTCACCGTCAGCACGGTTTCCCCCTGCGGAAAATCCGGGCCGGGGATGAAAGCCGCCCGCAACGGCGATTCCTGCGGCGACAGGCCGGACGGCGTGAAACCGTACAGCCCGGCATCCACCGCCTCGCCGCCCACGGTTACGGACGCCACCGCCATGCAGGGCACGAGGGGAAGCCGGAAGGGGGCCGTCAGGGGGCCTGTTTCGACCTCCCAGACGGATTCTCCGAATACGCGGCGGGTGACGCCCTCCCCCTGCTGGCGCGCCGCCGTGATCAACACCGTCAACAGGGCATCATCCTCCACGGCTTCGGCGCGGGTGTGCAGCCTGGCCATTTCAAGCGTGACGGGTTCCGCTGCGGGCGGCGTGATCAGGCGTACAGTCATGGCTAGGCCGCCGCGCCGTGCTGGAAGAACTTCACGGCCTGCGCATCCGTCAGGACGCCGCCCGAGCGCATGAAGGCGAGGAACCCCACCTGCCCCTTCTGGGCAAACGCGGAATCCGCAAAACGGTACATGGTGATGCCCATGGCGTCGCGGATGATGTACTTGGAGAAATCGCCGAACAGCACGGACTTGGCCGTCGCCGCCATTGCCGGGACGGACTGGTTGATGACATACCGATAGCCAAGGATGCTCGCGGGTTCCTTCACATCAATGCCGGGAAGCCACAGGGGTCGGCCTTGCCCGTCCTTCAGCTTCTTGATCGCCTTCAGGGTGGTGTCGGCAAACATGAAGGTGCATCGCCCCCCTTCGCGGTAGGCGGGATCAAGGCTGTGCTCCAATTCCACCAGATCGTCGTAGGTCACGGAATCAACCTGCGCCTTCGCGCCGGTGACGCCGAGCGTGGCGCCGGTCAGCACACCGGAAGGCTGAGAACTGCCCGTTCCAACAGTAAAGTGCTTGTTCGTGATGCGCCCCAAACGGGTGATCAGACGGTTGTTCACGAAGGCCTCAATGTCCGCGTTGGAGTCCTGAAGCAGTTCGATGGGCACCGCGACCGTCTTGGAACTGTACTTGTGCACCCCGAGATTCACGACGCCGAACGAGGGATCGGCAGCGGCCGCCGCCGTGTTTTCGCCGAGGATTTCCCCTTCTTCGGTGGTGCCGTCGCTGGTGGGCATGGTCATGGGCACGCCGGTGGCCGTGCTGATCACGGTGGCCACGGAACGCATCCCGCCGAACGCCTTCAACGCCTCAATGATGGTGCCGGAGACTTCCGTGGGTACGGTATACCCGCCCTGCGCATCCGTCCCGGTGCTCATGGTGTTGCGGACGGCGGCCCAATCATCGGGCGTCAACGCCTGCGGGCCGTTCCGCATCCACTTGTCATAAAGGGCGTTCGTCGTGTTTTCCCGTTCGTCGCGGGGTTCCCCCGTCAGACGGTCGGCTTCCATCGCCAGCGCCTTTTCATGGCGGGCAATGGCCTCATCAAGGGCGGAAATCTCGCTTTCCAGCGCGTCAAACTGGTTGTTGGCCGCTTCCTCCGGGATACTTTCGGGATGCCTGTCCAGAAGGTTCCGGTACTCGCGGGCCTTGGCCGTGCGCTTCTCGCGCAATTCCTGAATGCTGCTCATGCAAAAATCTCCTAGTGCCGGGTCACGGCAAACAGGCGGGCGGTACGCTCGTACCGTTCGCGGTTCTGAGGGTTGACGGAAGACGCCGCAGCCGGAACAACCGGAGCGTTGGCGTAGACGGAAAGGTTCCAGTCGGCCTGTGCCTTCGGAGCGGCTTCGGCCACGCGGTCGGCAAAACCGTGTTCAACGGATTCTCCGGCGGAAAACCACGTTTCGGCCTTCATCCATCCGGCGATCGCTTCCGGAGCGCACCCCGTCTTTTTCGCGTAGGTGTCCACCAGCGAGGCGTCGAGCTTTTCCAGCATTTCCGCCGTGTGCAGGAGATCGTCGGCGTTGCCCGCCGTGAACGTCCATGCCTTGTGGATCATGAAGAACCCGCCGGGCGCGATCTCCACCTCGTCACAGGCCACGGCCACGAAGGAAGCCGCGCTTGCCGCGTACCCGTCCACATGGGCGACAATCCGCGCCGGATGGTTCCGTATGGCCGCTTCAATGGCCCGCGCCGCGAACACCTCGCCGCCTGGGGAATTGATCCGCAGGTGGATGGTCGGCGCGGCGGTTGCGTTCAGCTCCTTCACAAAGGCTTCCGCCGCCACGCCACCCCAGTAATCGTCGGAAACGATCACGTCATAAAGGTACAGCGTGGCCTCCCCGGACTCTTCAGCCTTAGCTTTTGGGGGGCTGACCGTCCTGTTCCGGGCGTTGTCGCGTAGGAGTTTCAACAGTCTGTCCATTTTCGTCCTTTTTCACAGGGTGTTGCAGTTCGTCGCCGCCATCGATGGGCGGCAGGCCCTCGGCGGCCCGGATCTCGTTTGTGGTCATGAAGCCCGGCTCCTACATGGAGCCTCGGGCGATACGGTAGAACTCGCCCCGCGTCTTGGTATCGCCACGGGTCAGCTCGGATTCGTCGAACTCGGCAAAGAAACCGTCCCGGAACAGCTTGGCCTCAAGCTCCTGTTCAATGGCGGTCAGGTGATCGTTCAGGGTGAAGGTCGTAAACCAGCGTGCCATCTGCTCGACGCCGCTCCCCCACGATGAGGTCTTTTCCGTCTCCCCGATCATGACCGGGGGAACGCCGAAGAAACGGCAAATGTCGATGACGGAGAACTGCCGGGATTCGATAAGCTGCGCGTCTTCCGCGGACATGCTCAACGTCTTGGCCTCGCCGCCTTCAGTGAGAAGCAATGGGCGGTGGTGGTTGGCCGTGCCCGTATACCGGGCGTCGAAAAACTCCCGCAGATCGTCGGCTACTTTAGGATCGAGCTTCCCCGGATAGGTCAGGGCGATTTTCGACAGCATCCCGTTGCTGAAAAACCGGGCGCTGGACTCTTCCGCCGCCAGCCCGAGGCCGATCCCCTGCCCCGCCGCCGAAATGGTGGACAGGCCCCGCTTGCCGTCCCAACCGACATTGGGGACGTGCAGCATGTCGTCCTGATCGTAGAGCTGCGCTTGCCCGTCCTCGAACGTCACCCGGTAGAACAGCCTGTTCCGCTCCACGCCGAGCCGCTGATCAAGCCCGAGTTCCCACGCCCAATAGACGACCACGTTGCGCGGGTTCAGGGGATACAGCCCCACGGGTTCGCCGGAACGCTCCCGGATGATGTGGGCGTAGCCGTTCCCCTGAAGCACCTTGTGGGCGACAAAGGTTTTCCAGAACGTGGTGGACGTCATGAATCGGTTGGGCCGCAGGCGCAGCACGTCCGCCAGCGGGTGCCCGTGGGCAAGCTGGCGCTGTTCCGTGCCTTCCCGCAGGTAGACCTTCACCGGAGCCGAAGCCACCGCGCCGCCGAGCAGTCGGACGCAGGCGAACACCGCCGAGAAGCGCATGGCGGACTCGGGCGTCACAACCTGCCCGGAAGCCACCGGCGCGCCCATGCCGAACAGTTCGGAGAAGTCGGAAAAAGAGGCCCCGCCGGATACGCTGGCATTCTGAGGCCGCCCGGTGCGGCGTGCGGTAAGGGGATTCCTTCTCATGCCCGCCATTACAGGTTCCCCCACAGGTCAACGAAGCCTTGTGTGATGACGGCTCCGGATCCTTCTTCCGGCACGGCCTGCGCCCGACCAAGCGCCATGATCGCGGCCACCGCGCCGTCGATCTTGTATTCGTAACGGTCTTTCCGGGGATAGATGTTGTCCTTGGCGTCCGTGAAACAGACCGTATTGGACATGCACCACGTCAGGACGGGATTTCCGTCATGACGGATTTTCCCGGCATCCACCAGCGCGATCAGCGTCTTGAAGGGATCGGAGAAATTTTTCACCGTAGCGCCGAACTCCACCATCGTCAGGCCTGAATCCGCCAGATGCGTCACAAGCTGCGCCGCCTGATACGGGTCATAGGGGCATTCCCGCACCTCAAAACGCTTGGCCTGCTCAAGGATGTGTTCCTCTATGGCGTCGTAATCGACCATCCCGCCGGGGGTGAGCGTGATCCAGCCTTCGGAAGCCCACCCCCGGTAGATGTCCGCATTCTGGGTGGATTCAAGCGCGTCTTCGGGAAGGAAAAAGTCGGCAAACAACGCATACGTCCCGCCGTCTTCCGGGAAGAGGTACACAGCGGCGTTCAAATCGCCCTTGCTGGCGAGGTCAAGGCCCATGAAACTGGGTTTCCCGGCGAAGCGTCCCCGCGACAGGCCGGGCTCGGCGCACTTCTCCCAGTTCGTCATGTTGAACGCGGCGGCCCGGGCGTTGCACCAGATATTCAGGTGCTTGGTCTTGAACGTATTCTGCTTCGAGGGGTTCTGGATGGCCTTCAACTGTTGCGCCAGAAGGTAGTCTTCCATCACGGACACGCCAAAATTTGGGTTCGCCTTCCGCAGCGCCTCTGGGCTCTTCCAATCGTCCTCGGCGTCGATGGTGTAGACGACGGCAAACAGTTCCTCATCCTGAAGCGTGCGATCAAGAACCTTCCCGGCGCGGAGCCGCATGTCATAGCAGGGGCCGCCAAGGTTGAAGCCCGCCGTGGTGATGACGATGATCAAAGGCTGGCGGCGTGCGCCCATGCCGGTGATCATGGTGTCGTACAGGCGCGGGCTGTCGTGCTCGTGGTATTCGTCAACGATGGCGCAGTGCGGCGACGCGCCGTCGCCGGGATCACCGATCAACGGCTCGAATCTGGACGCGGAACCGATAAGGTTCATATTCTTGGCGCGGACGTCCACGCCGTAGTGCTCCATGAAGCCTTCGGCGCGCTTGGCCATGATCTGCGCGGGGCCGTACACTTCCCACGCCTGTTTTTCCGTAGTGGCGCCGGAGTACACTTCCGCGCCCTCTTCGCCGTCCGCAACGAGCATGTAAAGGCCCATCGGAGCCACGAAGCAGGACTTGCCGTTCTTGCGCGGCACTTCAATATAGGCTTCCCGGAATCTCCGCAGCCCGTCCTTGGCGCGCTTCCAGCCGAACAGCGTTGAAAGGATGAACTTCTGCCACGGCTCAAGTTTCAGGGTCATGCGCTTGCGCGCCCATTCCCCTTTGACGTGGGGCATCATCTCCTCAAACTTGATCACCCGCTCGGCTGCTGCGCGGTCAAAGAAATACGGAGCGCCGTCAACGCCGTCCCACCGCTCCAGATCGTCAAGCTGGCGCTTGCAGGCGAGGATCACCCACTGGCACGCCAAAATCCGCCCGGCGACAACATCGCGGGCGTACCGAAGCGCGGCTTCAACGTGGGGATATGTCGGTTCCTTTGCCATGATGTTTCCTACAAGGCCGCGAAGCCCTTTTTCTCGCCCGTCTTTTTCTTTGCGCTGACACGGGTACGGCTGCTCGGGGACATGCCGAACTCGGTCAAATACTTGTGCATCAGTTCCAGCGACTTGTTGGCGATACCCACCAGAGGGTTCTGGATGATATTGCCGTTTGAGGTCGTTTCCGTGAGTTTCATGGTGCCGTCGATGTTGCGGAGTTGCTCTTCCGCCTCAACCCACCGTCCATAGGCCTGGCAGTAGGCCGCCAGTGCCGCCCGGTCGATGGTGGACAGGATGCCGAGTTCATACAGTTCGAGCGCCAGCCGATCCCATTCCTCCCGCGCTTCCGGCGACAGGTGCGGCGGCGCGGCGGGGATTTCCGGGTCCGGGGTTGGCTCATCCGGGTTCATCCGGCATTTCTGCAGCGTCCCGCGAACCATTTTCAAATGTGTCGGCAACGGTTTACGTCCCGCCATATCCCGGTTGACCCCCTCCCCCCATTTTGCACGAACAAAAATCCGCCTGCCCTATGCGGTCTTCGGATGGTAGCACCAAACATTTGATCCCCCCCTCATCGTGTCACCGCACGCCCGCCGTTCTCCCGGACGGTCTTGCGGCTGTGGCAGGCATGGCAGAGGGGTTGCAGGTTGCTCCTGTCGTCCGTCCCGCCGTCGGCTCTGGCCACGATGTGGTCAACATCCGTCGCCGGCACGATGCGCCCGGCCTTGCGGCACTCCCGGCACAACGGTTCATCCATAAGGATCTGCGCCCGCAGCTTCCGCCACCGAACCCCGTACCCGCGCCGGTACGCGCTCTCCCGCTGGCTGTCCTGCTCGGCCTTCCACTTCCTCGCCCGCGCTTCCGCAGCTTCCTTGTGCTTCGGGCAGTAGCCGGACGGATCACGGGTAAGCTCATGGCATCCGGCATGGCGGCACACCTTGAGCGGTCTAGGGGGCATCGTCTTCCCCGCCCACGGCCTCATCCACCCGCCGCTCCACTTTCCGCTTGCTGCGAAGGAGCACCCGCCGCAACAGGTCCGGCACGGGGATGCCGAGCCGCTGCATATGGGCAATGACGGATACGGCGTCCGTAATGATTAGGTAGACGATAAACAGGTTCAGGAAGGGCATGTAAACGCCGCCAAAGGAGCGCGACAGACTGGCGTTGACCATATCAACGATCCCGATGTAGGCCATGTAGTACAAGAATTTGAGAGCCCCGTGCCACAGCATCCGACACCTGAAATGACGACGCCGCGCCGCATCCGCGACCCCAAAGGCAAAGTCGGCTACCATCATGACCGCCAGCATCCACAGCAGATAGACGTCACCGCCGAACAGCGAGACGACGCCAGCGACGCACGAACCGACAAGAGCCTTGTCCGGCCACAAGGCCAGCAGGCTTTGCGTGTAGTAGGCAAGCCCCTCCATTGGGGCGGGCGGCTGCATCATCATTCCTTCCCGGCTGCGGCCCGTATCGCCGCCTTGTCCGCATTGCACGCGCCGAGCGCGGCTTGCCAGTCAAATACATGCCCTACAAGGTCGAGGTTCGTATCCCCGGCCAGCACGGGCGCGGGCGTCGGTTCAGTCAGATACGTGGGAACCTCTTCCCGGATGACCAACGGAACCGCCGCCACTTCCCGCCTACCGGAACAGCCCGAGAACAGCGGGAGGCAAAGGAGTAGCACCCCAATCGCCAGCCTCTTCGTCATGCCGCATCGCCTCCCGCAGCTTGCGCCGCTGTTCGTCCCTGTCCCGCGTGAGCGCCTTGATTATGGCGTCCCGTTCCGCCGCCGCAGCTTCCGCCGTGGCCTTCGCCGCCGCCAGTTCCCTGACCGCGGCCTCTCCCGACTGCGCGGCGGCCTTCCATGTAGCGGTGTCCTGCCGGGCTTCCTGCGCTTCCGTCCGGGCCGTGTCGCGTTCCGTTCGTAAGGTGAGGACGTACACACCAAGCCCAATAACGAAGAGGCACAGCGCCCCGGCCAGCACCGCCCGCCGATTCATCCCGTAATCCCCCACCGCGCCGCCAGCCGTTCGACCAGCGCCCGGCAATCAGAGGTACGGTTGAGCCAGCCGCGCAGGAACGCCGCGGACTTCGGCTTCTTCGCCACGAGTCCGCGGTACCACTGCTCACGCTCCAAGAGCATGAGGGACGCCAGCTCGCGCTGGTTGCAAGACGCCGCAGCCGCCAACGTGTTCCGCCCGACGATGCCGTCCACCCCAACGCGCAGGAGCCCTTGCAGCATCCTCGCCGCACGCGGGACACCCGCATTGACGGCGAAGTCATAGAAGCACACCGCGACCAGCGGGGGCATTTCCCCGGCACGCGGCCTGTCCCAGAAGTGACGCTTGAAGATGTCCCGGGCCGTATCCTTGGTGACGGCCAGCACATCGTCCCGATCAATATCCCCGTCGCCGTCAATGTCCCCTTCCCAGAGATCAAGCCCCTTCAGGAACATGAGGCTGACGCCGTACATGGTGACGCCCCCCGGATCGTTCGGATGGTCAAAGTATCCTCCCTCCCACTTGGCGACATGGGCATGGGCGGCTTCAAAGACTTCCTGTTGGTTCGGCATAAAAAAACGCTCCCGCATTGAAAGATGGCAGGAGCGTAGCACAGAGGGTTTTTCATATCCCGACAACAGGGGGAGGTATAAAGGGGGGTATACGGGGAGGTGCGAGGGGAGGTTGACGTTTTTTGTAAAAGCCGCCGAAAAGCGGCTCACTCCTCCTTGGCCGCACTCATCTGAACCCGCCAAGCCTGCAAGGCGGCAAGTTCAGCAGTGTAGCGCCGACTCCCGCCCTCACCGTCAACGACAACCGGCGCTCCCTGTTCTATCCATCGCTTCACACGTTCGGGGCTGACACGGAATGCATCGGCAATGGCACCCAAACCAAAGAGCAGTGTAGGGATGTATGATACGGCCACAGTCATACCAGCACCTCGCATCGTTCTTTGTTCATACCCTTCCCCAAAACCTTTATCTCGTCATACATGGCCCGCCAGCACTCCGTCACGTCTACGGTTGTTCCACGTAAAAAGACTACCCAGAAAAACATACTCTCGCCTCCTTTCCCGATGAGTGCCAATATTGGCGCATCCTGTTGTTCTTTATGATAAGTTCCCATGCCAAAAACTTCGCAGCAACGGAAGCATTAAACATGAATCAGCCTGAAAAATGACAGAAGCCGATGCGCCGTTCCCGGCCCAATCACCCCGTGGCATGCCGCAATAACGATACCGCCTTTGAGAAACCGACGAATTCCGAGCATAGGTTATTCCCCCAAAACTTCACTGCCCAATGGGACGCCGTTATTGCTCCGTCCCTACCGCGGGCATATCACAAGCCACGTCCCGCACGACTTCCAGCAGTTCAGAGAACTTCTTCAAGTGGAACAATGCTGAACCGAAAACCAGACTCCGTTGCGTGAACTCGTCCCGAAGTTCCGGGCGTTCGTCCCGCGTCTGCCATGCCGCCACCGTCAGCCTGTCCATTTCTTCAATCACATCCTCAAGCCTGAGGGGGTGCACCAGAATATCCTTGCCGTTGGCGTGGGTTTCAACCTTTCCCATGATGGTATCTCCGTATTCTTCTCAGTTTATTCTCGGTTCAATCCAAGCTACTGCTCTCCGCCCATCGGGGGCACCGTTCGCACCTCGAACCGATCCCGCCCAAAGCACTCAAAGGCTTTCGCCCTGCATTTGCCGAGAGCCACGATGATCTCAGAGGGGAGGCCTGCGCCGTCTCGCTCTTTCAGTCCGTCCGATATGGTCATGAGCGAGTACACCGCCGCCTCAAATCCGTCATCGAATCCGGTCTTGTAAGCGGCTTCGGCAAGCTCCCTGCCGCCCTGTACGAAACAAGCCTTGTCTTCCTGCTGCATATCCATTCTCCTTTTATCGCTTGGCATTTCACACTCGCCCCGTGTGGGGGTTATGCCGCATCGTCGCCCTGCGCCTTAGCTATGGCCCGCCACCGCTTCCGGGCGGATTCGAGATACTGGCGCAGGAATCCCCACGTCATGTACTCCGCCGCCCCACGGGTTCCGGCAAACAGGAAGGGCACCCGATACCGCGCCGTGAACGCCAGCACGCTCTGACAGGCCGCGTGCGGCTTCAACTGGCGGCGGTACTCGCCACGGGCCAACATCAGCCAGTCAGCTTCTACAACCACGGCGAAGGCATCCAGCGCCGCCCCGCGCATCAACTCACGCTCGAACCGTTCCCGCTCCCGGCCCAAACAGGCCACCAAGTCGGGAAGGCTCTTACGTTCAACCGCCACCTTGTCCTCAAGACCGGCAAGGGAGTAGTCACCCACGGTCAGCGCGCCTTGCTTCGTCTTCGCTTCGTACCGCTCATGGGTAAAGGGGAACGGGCATTGCTCCCGGCTGTCCACCACAATCAACATGCCGCCCTCCTTCCCGTCCGCAGGGCACGAATCACACGTTCCCGGCGCGGTTCGCCGTTCGGCCCCTTATGGGCAAACCAACGTTCCAGTCCGGCCCGGTTTTCGGCGTCCAGCCTGTCCAGACCATCAATGACAAGTTCCCCGTCCTGAAGGTGTGGCGCCACCTCCCAACCCACCAGTGCGGCTATGTTGGTATCGAGAGCCGCCAAACGTTCCAACGTGTCGTTTGCGGACGGTTCCAATTGTGGCATGAGCCCTGAGCCATGTTTTTGCCTTTCGGCACTCTGAGGGGCGTTTTTGTGCGTTTCTCGGCAGGGCGCAGGTTCACACAGGAGGACGGCTTCAAGCCACGGACGGATGGGGATGCCCACCTTGAGCATTTCGCCGGGGTCTTTACCCGCGGCGCAAGGCCATGTCCTCATGCCGGGGAAGTGTTCGCGCCACCACGACGACGCCTTGCGCCCGGCCTCGTCAAAGTCCAGTGCCCATAGAATGCCGGGGGAGTTTCTCAAAAAGTCCGTCGTCTGGGCATCGGGCTTCTTCGTGGACCCGGTAAGGGCCACCGCCGCAACGAGGTCGCGTGCCTCCTGCCAGATCAACACGGCGTCAAGAACGGATTCCACCAGCACCACCGGAAGGCCCGGCTTGCCGATGACGTAACAGCCATTCCCGGAACCTTTGACCTGCCAATACTTGGGGAGGTCGTCTTTCGGTTTCCAGTCGGCGCGGCGAATAAGCAATGCCGTCACTCCGGCCTTGCGGCGGATCGGAAGCACCAGCCCACGGGGAAGCCATACCTTGCGCGGACGGCCCGTCTCCGGGTTCGCCTCTTCATCAAGCCCCCAATCGGCGCGGCGGCCGTACCTGTCCGCAGGGTTCCAACCGATGCCCAAAGCACGGGCCGTTTCAGGGGACAGGCCA
>ENA-OWPP01000819-OWPP01000819.1-human-gut-metagenome-genome-assembly--contig:-NODE-819-length-32418-cov-47.395791_pt1 | contig 32418 bp, 29 predicted proteins | sample MGYA00248265_ERZ651848 | MGnify/ENA primary metagenome ERZ651848 (study PRJEB26924, sample SAMEA4378233) | human gut metagenome | biome: human gut; feature: human-associated habitat; material: faeces...
TTCTTTTCACATTCTTCAATAAATTGATTGATTTCCGGTCCATAAGCATACTTGCTGTGTATAGCCTCCCAATCTTTTTGTAATTGTTCTTCTGGGGTGTTGCTGAAATATTCCAAAAGTTCTTCTGATAAACGTTTCATCTCAATCATTTATTAAATATATACTATTGCAAATATACTGATTTATTCTATTGATATGGCTAAAATCATCACTTTTAATACCAATAGCAACAATCAATTCACTATCATAACAATATTTAAGACAAAGTTCTTAAGCAATATTACTATTACACGCAGCATCGTCAGTTCTTTCATCTACTTCCCAAACTCCACGACAACCTCTGCCACTTCCCCACGCACCCTCCACACATCCAACACCCGTGCAGGAATCCCATGTCCGAAGCAGTATTGGATAAACTCCATCCCGATAAACACTCCCATATCTGAGTTTCCATCATTTTTTATTTAGCAATAATTACTTTTTTATCCTTGATAACAAGCGTATCCTTTCCACCATTATTCATTAAATTAACATCCTTCAAGTCTATCCGGCTATTAGAAATGGAGAACTCCTGATGAATCGTATCATTCCGCAAAAAGTGAATGTCCTGCTTATACAGGTTCGGAATGGAAAAGAACAGGGTGATAATCCCGATGAAACACAGCACCATCAATACCGTAAAGGTCACAAACCACCGCTGATATTTACGGTCTTCCACAACCTTCACTTCAATGGGCAATGGAGATTCCTGATAGCTCACCCGTTTCTGTTTCCATGTTACTCTGCAACGTAGGTTCGGAAACTCATGCAGGCTGAACAACTCTGGCAGTTCCTGTAAAAAATGCAGGTATTGTTTGGTTTCCATCAGCACTTCCAACTCCACGGTTACACGGATAACACTTCGTTTCATTATCTTGGGTTTTCCCGATGCACCTGTAGGTTTGGCTACATTGACAGGACGGATATCCGAAGCTCCGTTATCCATACTCATGGCAAGTTCCACTCCGGTACTACCCAAAGAGGGAGCGTCCGTAGGATGATTGCCGAAAGGAGAAGAACTGTTTCGTTCTCCTTCCATGCCCTCATATTCTGCTATCAAGTCCGCTATCTCACGTACTTCGGTCACGGTTATTTTCTTCGCTTCTGCATCGGCAAAGGTTTCCACTTTAGCTTTGACTGTATCAGTCAGAAAGGCTTTTATCTTGTCTTCGCTTTTCTTATGGATAAGGTAGCTGGGATACTTCTTCGTGAAGTTCCGAGCTACATTTTCCATATAATCTATTATATAATCATAATTTCCTGCAATAGATACTCTAAAGCTTAACTCTAATTCAAACAGATTCTTGTTACTATATAAATCATTCATTTTTTATTGTATTTACATTCTTCTCTATATAATTTAGCAATCCATACAAATAGAAATCACCTGTTATAAGTGATTCTATATATTTAATATTTTCAAATATATTAGTCATTCTCCAAGCCAATATAGGTGTTGGAATATTTTTATCAATAACCATATCAATTAATTGCCATAAACTTTCAATTGCAACAGCAATCTCCTCTTGATTAAAATTTACCTTATTTGCTGCATTATAATAAAATAAATAATATTCAACATAACATGGGATACGGTTGCTTTCATGCATAAAACCATTTCCACCTCCGGAAGCAATTTCTAAAATTCTATTTACGCTATATAGAATTTTAGAAATTTTTTTTCGCGCAACAGAATTGCTATATCCTGCATTTTTCTTACTCGCCCAATAAGCATACCAATTACAATATAAATCCATTCCATATTCACCATAGAAATATGCATCCAATTTTTCATATTGAAACTGATAGAGACTATCAGGAAAAACCAATGTATCATTACCAAAATATAAATAAGTAAGTTTTTTTATATCTTTTTTCTCCAATTGGCTTGCCTTACGTAACATCTCCACCCTTTCATATTCTTGTTTCACATTATTATTTTCAACAGAAACTTTATAAAAAGAACAACCATTTATCATAAGCGCCAATAGGACTACAATACATTGTAATCCCATTTTATTATATTGATTCCGGAACATAAGGACGTATATAGTTTTTATCATCTACATAATAATCTTCACATGTGGGAATACTCGCTTTTTGATAATACTCTCTCACAGCTCTAACATATTCTTCTTTTTTAGGAGAACCATTATACTGCTTTACTGCATTCCACCAATCATTAGAACAAGTATAAATATTCAATTCCGCATTCTTTTCTCTCTCTGTTGTAATATTTTCCACCTTAGCGTCAGTATAATCCCATCCTTTATTCCACTTAAGCCCTCTAATATAATACTTTCTTGTACTTAGAGATTTACTGTGTAACCATAAAATTCCAGCTTGTATACTTTGAGATTCTTTGATTTTTAGTCCTTTTTTTAAACCGACCTGTTCCTTTCCTTTTACCCAATCTCCCTCATTATTAACTTGCATAATATCTTGCTGCTGTTGAGTTATACAGCATCTTGATTCCCTCATACACATCGCTTTTACAAGAGTTGGGTCTAAGCATGATGGTAAATTTGTATATTTACCGCCACCAACAAAAAATAATCCAACTGTATTAATGATTGGCAAAGCAAATAATCTTTTCGTTTCACTAAGTTTAAATATACGTTTTTCTTTCAACAATTTCCTGTCATGCTCCAATGCGCGATTATATATTAATGTAAATGCAGCAATTTCGTGATCGAACTGTTGATAATAAACTTTATGTCTTGGTGATATTTCGTTATTATTTATAATATTGGGCATCTGTGCTTTTTCATATTTGCGTCCTTCATAATCTCTAATTTCTCCAATATACTTTCCTGTTATTGAAGAAATCTCTACCCATGACTCAATTTTTTTGTTATGCAAAATAGTTTTAACAACTTTTCCATTTGAATCAAAATAGACAATGCCTTTTGCTACATGATAATTAAGATTCAAATTACCAATAACATTTTCTGTTTTTGAACTAATTGATATTCTTCCCATTGCAAATAGATTTATATTTTCAAAATAACATATTAAAGTAACAACTGCCTATTTTACATTAAAATCTTCTATAGTAATGATACCCTTTTCATCAATTATACCTGAATATGTTTTACTTTTAATTAAACTATTTTCTTTATCTTCAAAAAACAAATCAACAGTTTTTCCTACAACAAAATTCTTCGTTTGCACATAAAGAGTTACTGAAGAGTTTATATTCAAATCTCGTTGTTTATTTCCATATTCATCAATCCAATAAGCATCTGTTATATATATAATTTGCTCATTAACATCACTATTATGTTCAATAACGGAAGAAACTACTTCACTCACCTTCCAAACCTTCTCCCTCACCTCCAGATTATTCCTCTTGATAATCCCCGGCGACAAATACACCACCATCATCATCGGAGCGTTCCCGACACTCATGTATTCCTCTATTTTCACGCAATAGCAATCCCAGAACCGCAAAATATCCGCAACCTCCACCTCATTATAGATAAAATGGAGTTCCCCGTCCTGCATCGTTCCCCCATTTAGCCAGTCATAAAAAAACGCCTCATCTCCGCTGCATTCAAACGCAAGCGTAATCAAATCCCCCTCGACTGGCAGATTCTCCCGGTTTCCGATTTCTTCACAAATTTGCATGTGTAACTGGATGATTCTTCTCAGGTTTGAATCATCATAGTGTTGGATATGGCAGCGATAATTGTAATAAAGTATCGGAATTTCTTTGCCACGAATTTTCAATATAGCTTGATAAATCATGATAATAGAACATCTACTAAACGATTATAATAAAAATTATGGATATTCAAATCCATATACTATCTTATTTACTTTAGAATTCTTAATACTTAAGTATAAACTATATCCTGGCATATTGTATTTTTTACAAAATCCAGAAACATCATCTATTCCAATTCTATATACAATTAAAGAATCCCGCCCACGTTTTTGAAAAACACACTTATCTCCCTTTATATCTAAAACAGAATCTAAAGCCATTCCCAAAGCTAATTGAGATTCAGTTTCAAAAGATATGTAATCAGTGTGATATTTCTTACTATCCTTAAAAAGTTCTTCATTCAAATATCCGATTTCAAATAGAGAAAATTCATTTTTTAGAGCACCTTCATATGTAAATGCTTTTAGATATTGTGTATGAGAACTATTTAGAAATAAGCAAAAAGCATATATGTCTTGTTCCATATTAACACATAAACTATCAACATTGATAGGATAAAAAGAATCTATTGATTTATAATCGTTTAGATACAACTTGTTATTAACTGTAATATCTGGTACAAACGCTTTTTTATCACTTTTATTGTAATAAATATTATAGGTAAGTCCTTTAGTGATATTATTCCATTTCACAGTAGGCTGATTATCACTATTAAATAGTGATATAATAGCAATAATTATAAATACTATTTGTTTATTCATTGATATTAGGAGTTTTTTTTCTGCCCCAATTGGCATTATTAGGATTGTTCATTATATATATTTTAGTTGGAATTCCTTTTTGCAATTTAAGATATCCACGTAATTTATCTCTAAATCTTATCAAATCATTCTTATCACCACTTAACCCTATGCAACCCAATGTTCCTTCATTATTTCCATCAGGATGAATTCTCAACAAACTTCTATTTGTTTTAAATTGAGGATCTAAATTAAAACTAAATCCTATTTCATCATGTGTCATTCCACGGTTGTACCAATTACTTAGAGGTCCTCTATCCGCATAATTACTTGTCACATAATCTCCATTTTCAGGAGCTCCGTTACCATAACCACCAGCAACGCCTTTAAAAGAATCCAAAACAATCGAAGACCCATCATCAAAATTCAAAACAAATGCAATCGTGACATCTCCTAACAAGCTATTTCCTTCTCTCATTTCCCCTGTTATTTTAATTGCATAAGTCTGTGGTTCTGCAATTAAGGTCTGATAGCCTGTATGACGCTCTTTATTTCGTAGTGCCCCCAATGTTAGTAAAGCATAATAATCGGAAGTATCTGAAAATTTAGAAATAATAGCATCAAAGGCTTGTCTATTTACTTTAATGTATATATTTTTCCCTTCTTTTTTAATTTTCCTTAAAACTTCTCCACATTGAGAAATTATTATTAAGTATCCTTCATCACTACCTAATACTTGTTCTATAGGAGATATTAAATCTTGTTGACACATCCCTAAACTTAGCGTGAAAGCTTCACGTGAATTATCTATACATTGCGTTGCAAATTGGACACAAAAATTATTATACGATAACACACTACTATTTATATGCTCAAATTGCACCGGTTCTAACACATCGTATAACAAGTAAGCATATCCGACTCCAATAACAAAACCTTCATAAGGAATACCAAGTCCAACTAGAGCATCAAAATCTTCTTTATTTATATAAACATCTTTATATCTACCTAACATGGGAATCTTTTTTTATGGTAACAAATCACGACTAACCCAATAATAAGTCTGCCCGTTGGACCGGAACGCCTTGCCGGCAGCCTCATCCAGCAGTTTTTTCTTTTCCTTGAAATACTCAATCAGCCCGTCCAGTTCCACGTCCGTAATCATCTCCTTTTTCCGCAAGTCCTTGACCCGGTAAACCTCGAAGAACGGATAATCCACAGGACACGATGTGAACCGTTGCAACGCTTCCGACAAAGGCATATTCAGGAAATCCCGTCTTCCCATCTTGCAGTACTTGTCCCTGTTGCGTTCCGAAAGCAGATGCCTTATCAGTTGCCTTCTCACACGGCGCGTCGGGGCATATTCCGGTATGTTCAGGCTGTCCGTCTTCACACGTATGGTAGCCTCCTCTGTATCTGCCGGCAGATAATCGTCCGGGCAGTTGCAGATATCGGCCTTCACCTGCTTTTTCTTTCTGACCGCCTCATATTTATAGTCCAGGACCAGTTTGGCGGGCACTTCCACATACTTTCTCAGCCGTTTGAACTCCTCTTCATTGACGAGCAGGTAATAGTCCGTTACGGACGAAAGCGAGTCGGGCAATACGACAGGCTCTGCCGGCAGTTTCCATCCCGGCTCGACACCCGGCAGGACAGACAATATCGGTTGCACGCCTGACCTGCGGATATGATAGTAGTCCACCAGCGTCGAGTCAAGTTTATACCGGTGGGTTCCCACCTCCTCAAACGCCCTTGTCAGGCTGTTGCCCAACAGCGTATTGTCAAACTTCACCTGCAACAGCATGGAGTCCAAGGCAGTAGTCAGCCCCTCCAGCTCCAGCGACTCGTTTTTCTGCGGAAAGACAAGCCATCCCTGTGTCATGCTCCGGTTCGGAAAGTCCAGGCAATACGTATTGTGGTTCACCTCCGCATATTCGTTTCCGTTCCGCAGCTGTTCGGGATACACAATCAGTTCCCGTTTCTTCCGGCTGATGCGTGGAGCCGAGCAGTCTATCATGTTCCCGATTTGCAGCACGAAATTGTTGAAGTTGTCCGGTTCTCCGCCGTAAAGCTGGAATCCCAGCAACCGGCAGTTGTTCTCCACCAGCCGGTCCACCAGGGTGGAATCCGCCCATTCGCTATTGAACCCCTTGTCACCTACCACCACCAGGACATTGCTCTCGTCCCGGCATTTGTTGAACAGTTCCACCCCTGTGCGGACACCCGACCAGCTGCCGAATCTACCGTACACAGGTTTCAGTTTTTCTGCGTTCCGTGCCTTGTCCGACAGAAAATCCAGAAATTCCATATAGTCGGGAGTCAGTTTGCAGATGGGATCTTCCCGGCTGTCCGGCTCGTTGAAAGTGAGCACGGCGCCGAACTTGAAGGAGAAACTCTCATCGTTCGCCAACTGGGACTGCAACCCTTGGATGGCATTCACCACGGCGGGAAACTGTTCGATGGCCTTATCCTTTCCTTCCAGGACAAACACGAGGTTTATTTTTTGCAGGTCCTTTTCTATCTTGTTCTTGAAGGTTCCGTAATAAATCGGATGGCCGTTCACGTTCAGCACATAGCTTTCCCGTTTGTCAATGACCGGCATCGGCACATGCGTTCTGAAACAGAATGCCGTATCATTGTGCCGGTAAGACAACACCGGACTGTACCGGATGGCGGGATGCCGCCCGGCAAACTCCCGTACCTGCCGCATATCATCGGATGCCAGCGTCAGGGTATCCTTTCGTTCGCTGTCCTTAAACAGCAGTGCGCTGTCGGGCAGCGAGGCGATATCCACATGCAGTTGCTGGCCTATTTCGGTCAGCAGCCGCCGGTCTATCCACCCGACAGGCATCCCCCCGATACTGTCGGCGTCAAGTTTGGGCCGGTCCGCCACAAGCACGCATCCTTTGTCTGCCGATGCCTGATAAGGATACACAATACCGTAGAACGGGATTCTGCCCGCTTCCTGTGTCAGGTCGGTATCTTTGAACAGTTTTACGGAATCATCAACGAAATACGTTTCCGGTTCAGCCAGTGCCGCGCTGTCGGCCGGCATCACCACCTGCTTGTTCTTGAAGCCCGTAGCTATGTCGGTCACACCGCTTCGGGTCAGCAACAGGTTGTCCCGGTTGATCCATCCGCAATACTGGGCCTGCTTCCACTCTTTCAGCCTTCCGTTTTTCAGGATGGCGGGGTCATACTGGATCAATTGAAGCCAGTCGCCTTTGCGCTTGATGACCAGAAACGCATCCATATAGTTCACGGGGCGCATTTCATTCTTCCCGCTCGGACTCAGGTAGGTTGTCCCCGGCTCGTTGGCAAAGACAATCCACGGGTCATGCTTGAACAGCGACAGGCTGCGGGGGGCTTTCACGCCTTCGACGGAATAGTTCCGTACATATTCGCGGGGGACATTCTTCACGCGTGTAAAACGGTGTACCGGTCCGCAGGCCGCCAGACAGATAATGCTTCCGCAAATCCATCCTCTTTTCAACAGGATTGACAAACAGTTCTTTTTCATGCCTCACATTACTTTTTTGATTCGGAAAAACGTTCGTGCTGCGTCACCATCAGTTGCATCACGCATTCATTGTTCAGGTTGTCACCCATATCCACAAACACCTCGTCGATGAGGGTCTTCCGACGGGCAATGATTTTCAAACCCTGGCAATAGGAGTAGAAGTCATTCTTTTTGTTATTGTTGACCGTCACCGCAATGTCCGGATTTCCGCAGAGATACTTCTTGAGGATATAATTGTAATGGACATTGAACGGCTTTCCGTCCACGATGGCCTGCAAATGCTCGCGGATGTCGTTGCCGATAACGACAAGCACGTCCGTCGAGTCGTTCTCCGCATACTGCGGAAGAACCTCAATGGTGTGCCGGACCGGATATTGGGTCTCTTCCGTGGTCAGCAGCACCTCGTACCTGCCCGGCTCGGAGTAGGCATAGAGCGGATTCTGCTCCCGTGAGTCCACAATGCCCGATTCGCCGAACTGCCAGCGCCATTCCCTCGACGGTCCGTACCCCTTGAATGAAATGATTTCACTCTGGAAGGCGGTCGCCGGCGCCTCTATCTTGACCAGCTGGTCGCTTCCGTAATTATTGGCCCGTCTGTTCACCTTGACGATTTGCTTCTTCTCCAGCGAATGGTCCACCTGAAGGCGGACCTGGTAACGCCCCGGTTCCTTGAACACGTACTGGCCGCTCCGTTCATGCGAGACATCCCCGTTGCCGAACTCCCACAGCCAGGCACCCGCGTTACGGGTGCTGTCCGCATAATGAACGGCTTCCCCGACTTCCACCTCGATAGGCGTCAGGGTCATCCGTACGATACGGTTGGAAAAAAACAGCCGGATCAGCACGGCGACAAGCACACACAGCAGCATCGCTGCAACTACAAACAGAATCTTTCTGGTACGAATCTTTCCCATGGCGTCATTTGTTTTTAGTTCCCGAGCGCAGGTCTTCCTCTTTCTTCCGCAAGCCGATCTCGCACTCCTCCAGATTGGCTTTGAACAGGCGTATGTTTTGTTCGATGCTCCACAGCTGTTTCTTGTCCGACAGCCACATGGCATAAAAATCGGCGATATGCATGAACAGCTTGTACCGTTTGTCCCAGCTGTTCCTTTCGTAGGTGTTCCGCAGGTTGTTTATCAGGTAGTGGATGTCGTCCTCCTCGTATTGGGCATACACGCCGGGCTGGAAAGCCTCTATCTTCCGGAACAGGGAGTCCACGGGCATCTGGCTTTCGGCCTGTTCCTGCTGGAAGTCCTTGATACGGTTCATCTTGATTTTCACAAACTCCTTCTGCTCGAACATCCTGAAGTCCGAATTCCACATGAAGATGGCAAGGCAGCACGCCACGGTTGTCAGGAAAAAAAACAGGAATACGTATGCGTGTCCCATAAGGATTTCCCGTTTGTTCAGTGTTTTTCTGTTATTGTCCATCATAGCGTTCTCATTGTTTGTTATTGGGTCCCACACTCAGGCTGCGCCGTGTCTTCCAGTTGTCCTGGATGCACTGCATCAGGTCTTTTTTTACCATCTCCTCCTGAATGTTCAACAGGCGGATGGAATCCTTCACCCCGAGGAATATGTTGATATTTCCCAGCAGCCGGCTGTAAAGCCTGCAATCCCTGGCATCCATGCCCTGGATATCCTTCAGCAGGTTCATTTTACGCGTGCTGACCACACTTTGCAAAAGCACGTCGTTGATTTTCGGCGAGGTGTTCATCAGTTTCATGTATTGGTACACGGAATCCACGCTGTTTGCCAAGGCGAGTTCCCTGGCATAGACATGGTCGTATTCCAGCGTCTGCTCCGTTATCCGTTTCACCTCCGTGCCGGAGGTTTTGAGGAAACAGGCAAAGATGGTTACCGCAAGCACGATACAGCTTGTCAGGTAGCCGGAGAACCTCAGATAGGCCTTTCTCACTTCGGTGTTATTTTTCGGTTTCATGTCGGATGATGTTTTGTTTCTTTATAAATAAGTACTGATTCCCAGGTACGCGCACTGTCCGTCCGGTGTCCCCAGCCGGAAACGGGCGTCCTCCTGTTGGATGATATAGCGGACTTGTATCTCCTTGTCCGATGGCAGGAACAGTTCCATGAGGGCGTTCAATATCCGGTTGTTGGCGGCTCCCGGGAAAAAGGTCTCCATTTTCCGGGCGGACAGGGGGCCGATTTCCAGCAGCAGCCGGTATGTGCCGTCGGCAAAACGGTTCCCCGCCACCATCGTGTCGCCCAAAAGGCACCGGCCTAACCGGGGGACAAGACCGGGAGGCGCCTCTGTCACGCATTTGTCGCCTCTCTTCAGGCGGACAGGCACCCCGGTCAGGATGCTCATGCACTCGCCCGTCTTCGCAAGGCTGGCGGTAATCTGTTCCAGATAGGGCAGCAGATGGACGAGCATGACCGCCAGATGGAGCGGCAGCAGCTTGAGCACCGGCCACTGTCCGGAGAAGATGCTCACAAAGTCGGCGTGCACGTTCATCTCGTCGATACGGCGCTCCTTGTTCTGGAAAGCGACCAGCAGATGGTCCAGCGAGATTTCAAAAGGCTTGAAAAAACGCCGGGCGAAGAATTCCTCCTCGCGGTGGATGCGGATTTCATCCAGTACCTGTTCTTTCGACACTTTCCCCGACTGATGGAGACTCTTGTGGAAGATGCCTTCCGGAAGGGCGTCGTAAATGCTGCGCCTGTTCACGTGGAGATACAGATAATCCGTCAGGTCGTAATGGGAGTATTCCGAGCGTATTTCTTGGATGTCCTTCGAGAAACCGCGACGCATGTCGCCCCGCCTGGAGATAAGGGTGCGTTCCGCGTCATACCCGCCTTCCTTCAGCCCGCTGGCCACCACTTCTGCCTTGAAGTCGGTATCCGGCTGGTTGAACAGATGGGGGCGTTCCTCAAAACATACGATTTTGTCTGTCTCTTCTGCCATGGTTGTTCTTGTATGAATGATCAGTCCAATATGTTCCAGCGTGACTCGTTCGTCTCCTTCGGTTGTCTGGAGCGTTCGGCAACCACGATGTTTTCCTTGTGCTTGCCAATATATTCCAGCCGGCTGAGCGTGGTCCACAGGTCATTGAACTGGTACAGGAAACGCTCCGCGGTTATCATCAGCGGACGGATGTTCTGGTGGTTGTACAACAGGCCGCTGTTTTCCCTCAACAGCCCCTCGTAAGCGCCGGGATTGATGCCGTTCCACTCGTTGAAATATTTCAGCAGGTCCTCCTTCTCCTCCTTGTTCATAAATCCCAGGCAGACATACAGGCGGTGTGCCAGCGTGGAGAATACGTTCAGGAAACGGAGGGGCGGATAGTACTGCCCTTCGTTACGGTAGGAGAAATAGATGTCGGATATGAACAGCATGACATGGCGGCACAGCATGCCGATGTTCACGGCAAGCGGGGTCTGCTTCTCCGCGTTTTCCACCTTGGCGAGAATATCCGACGAGGCTTTCTCGATGGAATCGACCAGCTGCCCGAATTTCAGATAGTAGTTTTTCAGGTCCGGATGGCTGGACATGCTGGTACAGGGAGGGATGAAGTTCCCGTCCACCTCGCAGCGGTTCCCGTTTTTGCGCAGGCGGCCGATTACCAGGAAGTGCCTTCCCAGGTTGTTGCCGTCAATCTGCCCCGTCGGAACGACGCTCAACGCGTAGTCAGGCAGCGCGTCAGGCTGGCGGGGGCTGGTCTCCTTTTCGTCCGGGACGCCCGAAGGCAGACGCTCGAAAGGGTCTGCCATCAGAATGACATCCCACCGCTGGTCCTTATCCTCCGTCTCGTCAATGGCGATATGGAAACTGGCGGTCAGCTCGTCGTCTCCCCCCGCGTCATAGTCTATCAGGTAACCGCCGGCGGTAAGGGCGAGGCAGCGTTTCAAACGGACTTCCAGAGTGCCCGTGACAAGTTCCGTGATGCTGAAATCACCGGAAACGGCTTCTCCTTTCCTGAAGGGGAGCAGCCCGTAATTGGCACGGTTCAGCTGGAATGACTGGTATTCGCACAGCCGGTCCGTGAAATGGTCCTCCAGCTGGATAAAATGCTTCTTGTTGACCGGCATTCCGTCCGCCCAGTTTACCAGCGGATATCTCTTTCCCGGTTTCTGTTTTCCTGTATTCATCATGTCTGTTTTTTTTAATATTCCTTGTAATTCACTATTTCGTTCGCCACGCGCTTGGCTATGATCACATCATGGCTTTTCAGCCGGTTCTCGGCAAGCGTGACGTCCGGGTCTATATAGAACCTTCTCTTGAAAAAGGAGGATTTGGTATAGAACACCCATTCGTAATAGGCGCCGCCGTCATTCTGATAGACAATCGGGGAGGACGGCGATTTGAGGTTGCAGTCGTCAATCATGCGCTGGAACCAATGCCCGAAAATGACATCTTCGGACGCCTTGCCGGTAATACGCTCCGCGGCGGGATCGTCCACCTTGCGGAAAACTTCCACATCCACCACGATGCTTCGCTCACGGTTGATGTACAAGGAGTCCGAATCATACTCTTCCGAATACTTCCAGACCTTGTATATTTCAAGGGGTATGTCAAAATAGCTGTTTACCGTCTGGGTGTACAGGAGCGGGAAGACGAAAGGCAGCAGGCAGGTAGAGGCCCAGATGCCGTACTGGAGTTCGTTGCAGAGGTTGAACACTACGGAGAAGAGCCCCGCGCCCAGCAGCACGACCGTAACCGTCAGCAGGCACCGGATACCGAAAGAGGGTATCTCCTTGCCCGAAGCGAACACTTTCCGCAGCAGGAACCGGTTGTAATACCCGGCGGTCCAGTACAGGATGGCAAGCAGGACATAGATGTAGGGCATGAAGCTGTAGTCCATGAATCCAGACAGGCCGGGCAGGGCAAGTACAATGCCGCACAGCAGCAGATAGACAATCAGTTTCTTATTGTTGAGCAGCTTGTTCTTCCGTGCGATAAAGTAGGCTGCAATCCCGAAAATCACAGTCAGCACGGGCATCAGCAGGTACGATGAAATCAGATGTTGGGTGACAGGGTCCATAAGTTCTATGTTTATGCGTTATTGTATTCGATGAATATGCGGTAATTGAATGTGTCCGGCGAGCAGGCGGACAGTCTGGTGTGCAGGCTGTCCTTCATCTGTTTTTCCTGCGACGGTCCGTCCAGCTTCGTTCCCAGGACCAGATGCACTTCTTTGGTGCGTATCAGTCCCTCGGTGGGCACCGGACTGATTTCCACCCCGTTGCGGATTTCTGTCCGCAACAGAAGCTCGCCAAGCTCTTTCTTGCAGAAGCTGGCTATGTCGTTTTGCGTCAGCACACGCCCGTGTGAAATAATCCCGTATTTGTAGATATCGATCAGCTCCCGGTTCTTGGGGGCTTGCTTCCCGCCGTAGGTGGTACTGACAAGCGCGAGTGTCTTCGGGTCCAGATAGGTGGTGGCGTATGGCGACAGCTCCACGCCGGCCTGTATTTGGTTGCCTGTCTCGCAGTGGGTGGTCCAGTATTTCACGGTGACCTGTCCTTTGCCGGACATCTGGTCGATCATCAGGTAATAGGGGGTCTCCCTGTATTCGTTCATGTTGTCGGTTGCCTGTTTCAGTTGCGCCGTCAGTTGCTCCATCTGGCCGGCGAGCGCTTGCAGCTTGACACTCGAAACGGCATGGAAGGCGTGGGTCTCGTCATCCAGCAGGTCCAGCAGATAGCCGAGCAGTTCCTTGGCGGAGCGGGAGTCAAAACGCTCGCAGCCTCCCTTGCGGATGGAATAGGTGCCGTAACTCTCCGTGGAGCCGGGTACCGGATACTGGAGCTCATGATAGCTCTTTCCGTCCGAATCCTTCACGCTGTGCACGGACAGCAGGGACTCGTAATTGCCGGTACGCAGGGGAATCACCCTGAACGTGTCTTCGAGGGAGGTGGTCTGTTCGTGCAGCAGCTTGTTTTCCACAGGCACGATGTTGATGCCCGCATGAAGCTCCTCCAGGATTTCCGGAGTGAAATGGGCGGGGAATACGATTTTCACCCACACCAGCTTCTCTTGCATCTTTTCCCGCACACGCTCCCCGAAACAGGAAGACAAGGCTTTCGGCAGGGGCTCCTTGTCAACCTCATTGAGGGGAACCGGTTGCGAAACCCGCAGGAAATGCTTGTTGTATAGATCCATCACCTCCTTGTCTATGACGGACATCACATCATAGTTCCGGAAGAAGGCACGGGTGGATTCCTCCGGCAACCGGCTTTTCTCATAGATGCCCGGCTCCATCCGGATGGGGGTTCCACCGGCGGACCATTCCGTGCACGGAAGCAGGAACAGGTATTCATAGCTTTCGGTAAGGTTGGGGAAGTCAAGATAGAAAGAAATGTTTTCCAGGTCCGTCAGCGAGTCGTCCACCGCCAGGCCGAGCCACACCGTGCGGGCGGGCGTCCTTGTTTCCGTACGGGCAATCATGGTTTTCGACAGGGTATGGTCCACCTGATAGAGAATGTCGTCACACACCATGTATTTCACATCGGCTTTGTACAGCAGGGTGTCACAGGCCGGATAAAAGGAAATGCTTCCGGCGGACAGCTTCTGGGTCAGCAGGTCATTCTCATAATACATGCCCGACTCTTTCGTTATCAGGTAGCCGGGCTCGATGGGAGAGGCATGCACGACACCATGCGCGGGAAGTGCCGAGGTCAGTATGTCCGGTGTCAGAATGCGGGCGGTTTTTTCCAGCAGCCGCGTCTCGATGGCCGTGAAGTCTTCCCCCAGCATATACAGTTCGTTGGACAGCGCCTCAAGCATCAGTTTGACGACAGGGTCAAAATTTTCCGCTTTCTTGATTCCCCAGAACGCCGCCGCGTATTTCAGCATACGGTTTCTGATCTGCTCCTTGTTATATTTCTCCATACTCATACGCTTGTCATCGGGTTGAAATGGGTCCTAAATAAATCACATAGTAAAAACAACGCTTCTCTCCGGTATGCACCAGATTGCCATAGACATATACCTGCACGCGTTTTTTTATGGTCGAAGCCTCGAACACATTGTCCTGCCGGGTGGTATCGTCGATAATGACCCGGACGTTCACATTCGTAAGACGCTTCTCGTACCGGGTGATGGCTTGGGTGATATAGTCGGAAAACTGCCCTTCCCAGCGGGTATGCGAAATGATACTCTCAAAATCAAGATAAAAAATCTCGCAACCGAAATCCTTGTCAAAGGCGTGCTCCCCGGGAGCCGTGTCAATCAGCATCTCGATGAACTGGTCGATGGACTCTATCTCCGTACAGGACGCGAGGCGGCTGTTTTCCACATCCTCGCTGAGCAAGGCTCCAAAATCCAGAGGCAGTTTGCAAAATTTCGTTTCCATACTTGTCAGCGCCATTCGTTATTCTCAAATTCGTCGTCACTGAATTGCAATATCCTTGCGGCAAACAGGAGTGTGATGCTGCTTTTTTGGTTCATACGGTCAACCTTACGCTGCAAACGGATGCAGTTCCCTTCCACGAAACGCAGGACGAATACGGCTTCCTGGTCCGGTTTGTCTTTCCGGTAGACCCGCAGGTCACCGTCCTCGCATGGTTGGCTGTAGGCACCCCATCGCAACAGGCCGTCACCCGGCATACCCGTAAGGGTACAGGTAACGAAACCGCCGTATGCCTCACCTTCCGGCAATCCGTCACGGTCGGTATTCCGTTTGAATTGCAGGTCAAATTCTTCTACCGTGTATGTCTCGTGACATACGGACAGCTTCATCGCATAACGGTCATTCACCGTTCCGGGCTCTTTCCGTTTAAACAAGGCAGCAAACCAGTTCATAATCTCATTTCAAATTTAGGTGACACGAATCGCCGGCTTCCATTTCCCTGAAATGGATAAGCAGCGAGGTACAACTCTCTTTTACGGTCGAATGCACATGAAAATCCAGACATTGGGCTCCCTTGAACCTGATTGTTTCCTTTGGTGTCCCCAGCTTTCCCGAAGTGTTCATCACTTCCCCGCTTTTCAGGATACGTGAATTGAACATCCATTCCAGCAACTCCTTCGAGGGAAATCCGGCTATGCTTACCTGCATCTGTCCCCCGGTGGTCTTTCCGGCCGCTTGCCCGCATGGGGTCATCGGCTTCCGGAAGTCATATTCATAACTCAACAGGTCGTAAGCCTGCACCTCATCATGTTCCGAGGGCTCGGCGGTCCAAAGTTTGATATACGATTGTGCACTCATAATATCCGTAATCTTTTATTCGTCCTCACTCATCAGATTGGTTTGCAACATAGTAGTCAGGGTCCGTTCCGGATTCATACGTGATTCCACGAACAATACTGTGTCCTGACTGCCCAGATGCTTGCGCGAATAGGCTCGCAGGTAGGCTTTGAATGCTTGTACCTTCGTGCGGTATTCGTCTAAGGGAAGTGCGAAGATGTCTTGCTCTCCCACGCGTTCTAATCCGTATTTTTCCAACTCAGTCTCAAATGACTTTTTTCGTTCATCATCGGAAATGGCATAAATGATTATTATTTTATATTGTTCCATAACTTATCACGATTAAAATTGATAAATAAAACACATTAATAAGAGTCCTACAATGAGTATTATATATCTAATACTCAATACAATTTTATCAGAATATTTTGTATTATAAGTACTATCTTGAAATTTCTTAAATAAGATGCGAGTCCTTTTCTTATTATAATATATGTACACAACAATCCAAGGAAGTATAAAACCGACTATCCATACTATAAGTGTTGTTAGTTTAGACATATACGAAAAAAAGAAATCTCCTGTTAAAAAAAACGAGAATAAAAAAGACACGAACATATAAGTTATTGAAATAACTTCCGATAATATACAACTTGCACCAAAACGTGGAAATTCCTCATTTTTCAAGCAAACCAAATAATATCTATAGAATAAATAGTCAATAAACTTTTTCATAAAAAATATCAATCATAGGCTTAACTACACGAGTGTTATCCGGTACAATGATAAAATCATCATCATAATGTCTTTGCATCTGATAATGTATTTTATCTTCTCCGAAAACAACCCCATTTTCATCTCCTAAACCAATTTTTCCTGCATAGTGATCAATCCAGTCCCCTAAAGATTTGTCAGTTGTTGCATACAACAATATATCTGCACCTATAATAACTCCACCAAGTACCCATGAAGCAGGAAATGCCGAAGTTAACATAAAAATACTGAATAAATGAGAAACTTTTAATTGGTGAGAATTGTAAATATCGAAAGCAGTCAAAGCTAAATTAGTCCTCCAAAGTCCCCGTTTTATCGTTTTCAATGTTTTGGGAATAATCTTATCATTCAATTCTCTTGAGGAAGTATTTATTCCATTTCTTTTTAAAGATTGAAATACGGACTCTGAAATTTTTTTGGCTCTATTTGCCCTTTGGGGATAGGGGTTATTTAAATACTTGTCGTAAAAATTCCTTTCAATATTAAACATTTCGTTTAATGGTCCTAAAGTTGTTTCAACCACCCCTAATGCAGAAGAAGAAGCCCATATTATTTCTGCAATATTGATTCTGAATTCAAATTCAAAATTTTTTAGACTACCTTCATAATTTATTCTTTCAATTGTCTTATTTAATTCATCAACATAGCGAATAGAAAGCATTTCTACATCAACAATAGCCTCTTGCTCCTTAAATTTTATACTAAGTTTTAAAGAATCAGGACTAGGTAAAAACAACTGCTTCCCCTGATAAACAACATAATAGCGGCCAGCCATGTCTGTTTTCAAGATTTTTCTTTTAAGTCTTTCCACAACAATATCAAATCCTTCTTGAATACATTCTTCAGACTGGTCTATACATTGTATGTCAATTATTGGATGATAGCAATCTGTACCCGAGAATACTTCAACGGGGAGATGTTGCACAAAGGCATAACCTAATCCAAATACATGACCTGTATAAAATTCTCCCCTTTTATTATTCTCCAAGAAATCATTAGGGCTTATAATTACATTATCATTTTGTATAGGCATAATATATCTTGCTACTTAACCCAGTTATTATCAAAATCAATACCATTCAAATTCACACTTTCAGGAGACAGTATTAAATTGGTGCTTAGACCTATACCAATGTTTATTGAACGCTTCAAACTGATACAATACGCATTCGTAAACGCCACCTCAAATATCACCCCGGACGTACCGGTCTTGAACAGTACCGCCCCGCTCTTTTTCATCCACGGTTTCACGGCCCATCCGTAGATGTTGTTCTTCACTGTTTGCGAAAGAGTAATCATGATGCGTCCGCCGCGCACTTCCCCTTCCGGCTGGTTCTTTATGCCATCAACAGGCTGGTGAAAACCGATTTTGAACTGTTCCACTGCATACTCGTCACCGTCAACACTGAATATGACATTCACATTGCTGTCCACTTGCGGAAAACTAAAGAGTCCCATAACATTGTTGTTTTTAAAATACCCACTGATTTTCAAATTCCTCCGACCCGAACGTCAGCTTCTGAGCCTGCACGGTCAGCTTGGTTGCGATATAGCTCTTCCCCTGCCGGATATAGCTGATTTCCATATCCACACAGGTCGCTTTCTCAAAAAGTATCTTTTCGAGCGTGGAACCTTGATTGTCATGGACCACGATGGCTCCGTTCTGATACTTGCGGGCATCCAGCATCCACTGGATCATGTCACGGTTGGGAAGATGGGGGTAAGTCACATAGAACGTACCGCCTTTCACCTCGGTCTGGGCCTGCCCTTTGATGTCTATCCCCTGGGCGAACCCGAACTCACAGCCGATAAGCTGGTAACTGTCCTTATACATATCGACCAGCGAGGAAGCGGCAAGATTACCGATCTTTAAGAATACTGTATATCCAAACATACTGTACTTGATTATTGGTGAATATTCCAGGTTAATTCATTCTGTTCGTCCAGACCCACCTCCAGATTTTTTCCTTTGCACAGCTCTTCATTGATGATAAGCCGCGAAATCGGTCTGCGCAGGTAGTTGCGGATAACCCCGGCAACCTGGCGGGCGCCGTATTTGGGAGTGAATCCTTTGTGGGCAAGCATTTTACGGGCATCGTCACTGATGGTGATACCGATACCTTGCTTGTCCAGCAGTTTCCTGACACTGTTGAACTGTATATCGAATATCTTCAACAGGATATCTTCACGGATAGGAGAGAACGGAACGATTTCCGACAGACGCGCCAGGAACTCCGGACGGAAATACTGCCCCATCACCTCCATGATTTGGGTGGTAGCCGGCACATTGCCCGATTCCAACTGCTTCGTCAGCCATTCGCTGCCCACATTGGAGGTGAACAGCACGATGGAGTTGGAGAAGTCCCCTTCCTTGCCCAGACGGTCATGCAGTTTCCCTTCATCCATGATTTGCAGGAAAATATCATAGACGGACGGATGCGCTTTCTCTATCTCGTCAAAGAGGACCACCGCGTAGGGTTGCTGGCGGATTTTATTCACCAGCATACCGCCCTCCTCATAGCCCACGTATCCCGGAGGCGCCCCGTAAAGCAGGGCGGCGGAGTGCTCCTCTTTGAATTCGGACATATCAAAACGGATCATGGACTTTTCATCGTTGAACAGCGCCTCCGCCAGTGCCTTGGCAAGTTCGGTCTTGCCGGTACCGGTAGGCCCCAGCAGGAAGAAGGAACCGATGGGCTGGCCCGGCTTGTTCATACCGCTGCGGGATTCAAGAATGGCATCGGTCAGCGTTTTCAGCGCCTGGTCTTGACCGACAACCCGACGGCGCAGGTAGTCTTCCATGTTGAGCAGGCGTTCCTTCTCCTGCGACTGTATCTTGCCGATAGGAATACCCGTCTTGCTGGCGACAACGGCGGCAACCTCATAAATTCCTACCTCCTCTATGCTCTTTTCCGCAAATGACAGGATGGCAGCCAGTGCGCTCCGCAGGTAAGCCGCCAGCTCTTCATACTCCTGCAATTCATGGATATCCGCCTCATCGGAAACCACGCCCAGAAGGATGGGGCTTAATTTGTTGTGCATCAGGAAAAGCAGCGTTTTCAATTCTTCCACCTTTTCTTGAGGTGCTTTTTCCTCCTTTTCTATCTCGTCCAGTCGGGCAAGCAAGGCTTCCGTATCCTTCCTTCCTGTTTCATTGACCATCTTGATGGCCGAAAGTGTCATGTCCAGCAGGCCGATGGCGGAGTCGGGCAAACGGCGGTCTTTCACATACCGCTTGGCAAGGCGCACGCACTCCGCCACGGCATCGTCGCTGATTCCCACCCGGTGGTACTCCACGTATGATTGCCGGACGGAATGCAGCATCTGTATGGCGGACTTCAAGTCAGGCTCATTGACCTGCACCACCTCAAAACGGCGGTTGAACGCATGGTCAGGCTCTATAATCTTACGGTATTCGTCAATGGTGGTGGCGCCGATAACGGTCAGGTCGCCGTGCGACAATTCGGGCTTCAGCACATTGCCGGCGCCGGAATTGCCCTGCCGGCTGTCCAGCAGGATATGAATCTCGTCAATGAACAGGATGGCGTTGTCAATGCCGCGCAACTCTTTCACGATATTTTTCAAACGGTCCTCTATCTCCCCCTTGTAGGTGGCGCCTGCTATGAGCGAGGCATTGTCAAGCTCAAACACACGGGCTCCCTCCAGGAACGAAGGCACCTTATGGTTGACTATGTTCCATGCAAGCCCGTACACAAGGGCTGTTTTCCCCACCCCGGCATCACCGACAATCAGCACGTTCGATTTGCTGCGGCTGCCCAGCACCTCCATGACCATGCGGTTCTCCCGGTCACGGTTGATGGTCGGGTAAAGCCTGTCTGCCGCGGTGGCGGTAAGGTCCACGCAATACTTGGCGAGAAAGGAAGTGGAAGAGGAAACGGAGCTTTGAATGAAACTCTCCGGCACGTTGCCGGAGACTCCCGCCGGTTCGTTGCCTGTATATATGGAATGGATATCTTTCTCCAGGATAGGGAAAGACCTGAGCTGGTCACTGGAAAAGGCGATGCCCGGTTTCGTCAGTGCCAGCAACACGCAGATGGGATTGATGTCAAACAGCCCCATCTGTATCCGAGCGTCGTCGGCGGCACGGAAAACGGCGTCAATCTTCTCCGACGGCTTGATTTCGGCGAACCGGGTGGATTTCGGACATTGTTCGATATGGACATCCGCCCATTCCTCCAGATACCCCAAATCCTTACCTATACTTATTATAAAATCTCTTAGCCCTACATCTTTATGAAGTAGAGCCTTCAACAAATGCGAGGGAGTGTAACACTCGTTCGCATTTTCACGAGCCACTGCAAGTGCTATGTTAAGCGCAATTTTTACAGAATCATCAAGATTAATGAAACCAACTCCTGTATCCATAATCAATAAGATTTAAAAATTGCGCAGGAGAACATTGCAAATATAAGGCAAAAAAATAAGCCCGCCACTTTTCAGGGCAGATTTTTTTATGTTAACGAACATAATTTTTGAAAAAACCAAAAAATATCGCAAAAAATTTCCCGAAAAACTTTTGTAATTTTCAGAAAGCTCCATATATTAGCCCCCGGAAATTGAAAGCCAAAGGCGGGGAGGCGCCGAACCGCCGGTAGCCGGAAATTCCGTAATCAACTTTTTTACAAACTTTAAAACTTTGAGAATATGGCATTTAAAGCGTCATTTAAGTTTTCAGACTCAAGAGAGTTTGATGTATTGAGATGGGATGTCAAGTTCAATCGCGATGTGGATCCCAAAGGCCGTCCGGCATCTGACATCTATGGTGGTAAAATCTATGTGGAGGTTGAATCTACTCCGGACACCATTGTGTTGGACAAAATGTTCAAACAGTATCAGCCCGTAAACGGAAGCATCGTCTTCAAGAAAGCGGATGAGGATGCCAAGATGAAGGAATTGGTATTTGAGAACGGTTACGTGGTGGAATACGAGGAGGCACTGAATGTGGCCAACCCCTATCCGATGACAATCAAGTTCGCCATTTCCGCACAGACAGTGAAGATGGACGAGGCTACATTTGTACAGGATTGGCCGGAAAATAACTAACGGTTGTTTTCTAATCAAAGTTTTTAAGGTGCCGGAATATACCAATTCCGGTTATTTCGGCACCAAAAAACATACCGACTGGTCGGATTGATTAATTAATTTTCATAGCAAAAGATAGTATGGGAGCAAGTTTTCTGAATTTGGTAACTACCAAGGTGACAGTGAAAGGAGAGGAACAGAAGTTCGTTTCACTGCGGCTTCATCAGCGGTTTAACCGGCATCACGCCTTTACTGTAATTGTGAATTACCTCTCACCCGGCAATACGTTCAAGCAGACACCTGAAAAATTCATCAATTACATCGGGGAGACTGTCAGCATCTCGTTCGCCCACAAGCAGACGGGCGAAAGTTATGACTTCGAAGGGGTTGTCACACAGGTGGAAATGGTCGGAAGCATGGGTGAGGCGGGCGGAGTGGCCATTCACGGAGCAAGCCCCACGATATTGTATGAGAACAACGGGACGCTCGACTCGTGGATGGACCAGACCCTCTCCGCCATCATAAAGGAGGCGACACAGGAATACGGGAAGGTCCCGCTGGCTTCCAATCCCAAATACTCCGCCAAAATCCCTTACATGGCGCAGTACAACGAGAGCGTCTTCGACTTTATGAACCGACTCTCCGCCCAATACGGCGAGTGGTTCTATTACGACGGGAAAAAAGTCTATTTCGGCAAACCCGACAAGGACAACACGGAAAAAATCATGTACGATGTGGACCTGGAGGAGGTACGTCTGGTGGCAAATCTGGTGCCGGGCAAATCTGCAAGATACGATTATGTAGCGCAGGAGAACAAACAACATAATGCAGACACGCCCGCCAAACCCGATGGCATGAATGACCTCCAGTCCATTGCGCATGACTGTTCCGAAAAGGCCTATGGGGCCAAGACGACTGCCGCCGCCAATCCGCACATCGCCGACAAGGCGGGGCTGGACGGGCAGATGAAGGTCCTCAAAAATGAGTCCGGCGCCAATTTGTTGAACATAAAGGGCATAGGAAAGACATGCAGAATCCGGATAGGCGAAGTCATTGAGGTCTCTTTCCCCGGTGACATGAACCTGCCGCCTTTGGGAAAATTCCGCATCACTGAAATCACGCATGAGGTGCGCCGTGACGGGCATTATGCCAACACCTTTGCCGGGATTCCTGACGGAACGGTAAACATCCCTGTTCCCGACGCAAAACTCCCGCTGGCATTGCCCGAGCTTGCGACGGTGAAGAAAAATGACGACGAAAAGGAACAGGGACGGGTGAAAGTGAGTTTCGACTGGCAGAAAAACGGGAAAACAACCAACTGGGTCAGGGTGCAGAGCCCCAATGCGGGAGTAAGCGACGCCGTATCCAAAAACCGCGGATGGGTGTTTGTTCCCGAAGTCGGTGACCAGGTCATGGTGGGGTACGAACACGGCAATCCGGACCGCCCCTATGTGACCGGAGCCATGTTCCATTCCGCTTCAGGCAAGGGAGGGGACAAGAACAACAAGACCAAGAGCATTATCACGCGCAGCGGAAGCGCCATCGTTTTCGATGATGAGACGGGAAGCATTGTCATCACCGACCAGACGGGAAAACAACTGATCCTGCTGGACGGGAAGGACGCCATTACGATTATGGCGAAAAAGAGCGTAGTCATCACCAACGAGGACGAGTCCGTTATCGTAATGGACGAAAAGTCCATAGGTATGCAGGCAGAAACGATTTCCATCGAAGGAAAGAAAAACATTACATTGGTTTCGGGCAACGAAAGTATGGTGTTCAGCAGCGAAAAAAACATCATCAACGGCAGCGCCACCAACATCAAGCTGGAGGCGACAAAGGAATATGACTTGAATACACAGACCGGAACCATGAAAGGCACAAACCTCACCGTGGAGGGAACGGCAAACATGACTGTAACGGGAGGCATTGTGAAAATTAATTCATAAACGGATTGGATATGGGAGCATCAGCATCTGTAATACAGGAATACTACAAGGCGGTCGATTACTGGGCGGACATAGCCGGAAAGAAAGACTGGAAACTGGCGATATGGATTGTCGGAAGGAACGATGTGGACCTGGTGGACAAGTTCCTGGAGATAGAACGTTCCCCTGTAGGACAGTTCGATGACATATTTTTCCGTTTCGACACGCCCTACAGAGGCGATGACGACGAATATGCCGCACAACTCTGGCAGGAATATGCCGGATGGTTTGAAGAGCAGGCAGAAGAGAAGGATGACATGCTCAAGGCGTTGCGGCACGACGGGCTGCTCAAGACGGAGTACCGCCCCGATACGTCGGCCGAGCCCACGGCGGCAAACCTGTGGAAGGAGATGTTGCGCTTCAAGGAGTGCATATCCCGTTTGGAGAATGCCTTCTTCTGCATCTATTTTCCTCCGGAACAATCCGGGGAGTTTCCCAGGACGGAATGGTTCGGACAGGTACTGAAAGAGGGTGTCCCGCAGGGCATCCGTCTGACAACCATTGATTTGAAGAAGGACAGGAATGTCGCTTTGGACGAATCGCCGGAGGTGGTCCACATACGCCCACGCTTTGAAATGGCGGCGGCATTGCATAACCGGATGGCGCGGGCGGATGCCGGTAACGACCTGATTGCGCCCGAGAACCGGTTCAAACAGCAGGTGACGGCGGTCATGGACTGCACGCGGAAACAGGATTTGAAACCGCTGGAAAAGGAAATAAGGAAGCTCCTGGATATCGCCGGGGAACTGAAGGATGCGAATATTCGGATATCCGCTCTCTTCATCGCTTCCGAAGCCTGTTATGCTATCCGCGAATACAAAAGCAGCATGAAATACAGCGACAAGACCATCCGCGAGGCGGAAAAGGCGATGAAGGATGGCGAGGCGGCGGGATACAGCTACTGGAAGATGGCTGTTTCCATGAAGGCGGCAATCCTGACGGCAGAAAAAAAACGCGAGGAGGCGGTGGCTTTATACGAGGGGATAGCTGGGAAAGCTGTCGAACGGAAGGACCCCTATTATGTCATGGAGGGCTACCGGATGTGCGGCTTCCTGCGGTACGAGGAGGGAAAGCTGGAACAGGCGTTCGAATATTTCCTGCTGGCATTGGCGGGAGGAAGCTATCTTTCCGAAGACATCAGACGGAGCTCCACCTTCACCTACGCGGCACACCTGGCGCTCCATACGGGCAGGCAGGTGCGTGCGCCGATTGACATCGAGGTGCTGGAACGCCAGCTTCACGAATGGCTGGGCGAGGACTGGAAGGAACTGGTGGAGAACCCCTCCATGCGGCAGGCAAAAGCCAGAAGAAAAGGAGGTATTTTCAACTGAAAGAGAATTTAATCAACATATAGTTTAAACTTAAATATCGAATTTATGGATCTTGGAAATTACGGAATCGGCGGAAACGAAGTGAAGATTGATGCCTCCGAAGGCATTGCGGAAATTCCACAAAACCGGACATTATTGGTGGAGCAGTTGACTAAAGACGAACCGGTGGCTCCCGAAGTAATCACAGGGCTGACCAATATCGACCAGGTCTTCGCGCATTTCTTACCGGAGATAGATATTGAGTTCACCGATGCGGAAGGTGCTCCCGTGGAGGAAAACTTCCGTTTTCACAATGTGGGGGACTTTTCTGTCAAGAAAATGACGGAGCAAAGTCATTTCCTGTCAGGACTGAATACGGAAAAGCAGTTCGCTGACAGGATGGAGAAGTCGTTGCGCTCCAACAAGGTGCTGCAACGGGTATTGGAGAATCCGGCAACACGCGAGGCATTCGTCAATTCGCTTTCTGCCATGCTGGACGATTTAAAGAAAAACGAGAAGTCTAACCCTGCAAATGAATGACAACAACTATGAGTGAACAGAACACACACAGGGAGGCAGCCGTACAACAACAGCAGGCTGCGGCACAGCCCAGAAACCTGAACGCGGAGCTACAGGTCCTGGCTAAGTTTGGTGGTTTCAATGTCCTGGAGTCCTCTGTGGACGGCATACAGAACCTGAACCCGGAGCGCAAGGCGCGCCGTAACATTTTCCTTACAGACCCCGAACGGGCATCTGAACGCAAGGAGCTGGAGAAACGGCTCGAAATGTGGGTGGATATGCTGCAAGGCAACAAGTCCATCAGCGAAATGATTGAACTGTGCCAGAAGAAATCGGCGGCCGTCTCCGACCTGCTTTCCCAGAACCAGTTGAAGGCGGTGGAAGAGGTGAAACAATTGGAGAAGTCATACCGTACGGTCATGCTTTTCTACAAGAATACGGACTCCGACAAGATTAAGAACATTTCCATTGTCAATGCTTCCATGGAGCAGCTCACCGACCTGGACAACTCTTTCTTCATCGATGCCATTGCGGACGAGCTACGTGCCAACTACGACCGTCTGGACCTGCGTACCAATTATTCCTTGCTGGTCATCCCCGGCTACCTGGGTTCCAACAAGGTGATTGAGAAATGGGCGAAAATAGCGCATGACAACAAGGTGATGATTTATACCGACTTCGCCGACCTTGAAAAACCGGACGATGTCATCGAAATGTTCTTCGACTCCAACCTGTCGGGAGGCGATGTGTACAAGTCCAACGTATGTATGGCCTGCAACTACCTGGTCGGACGTGGACGTTATGCCGAACTGGGCGAGACGGAGGACTTGCTGATTCCGCCTTCCGCGGCACTGGCGGGCAGCGTGTACAAGACGGTGATGGCACAGGTCACCGCCGGCAAGAAATACGGTTCCATGAGCGAGGTGGACGGAGTGGCTTTCAACCTGAAGAAGAGCGAGATTTCCGAACTGGAGAAGATTGGCTTGATTCCCATGGTGAAGGAATACGGCAAGGTGATGGCGTTCTCCGCCAAGACGTTGTTCAACGGCGACAACCTGGGCTTGCAGACCTATTCGGTGGTACGCGTGTTCGACTGGGTGACCAAGGTATTGATGGACTTCCTCAACCGGCGCGCCTTCGAGAACTGGAACAGCAAGGCGGAGAGGGATTTGCGCGGACAAATCAGCAAGTTCCTGGACAGCATCCAGGGTCCCGGACGCCTGATTGAAAAGTTCAAGATTCTCCGCTTCGAGCGTGACCCGAAGCAGAAAGACCGCATTTTCCTCGACATTCACCTGACTCCTTACTTCCCGGCAAAGAGTTTTGTCATCAAGCTGGAAGGTACCAAGGGGGATGACGAGAATGACTGGAACAGCGATTATGCACAGGATGCATAAGCAATCCCTTTTCTGAAACAGCCGGAGGACTCCGGTTAACCTCTCCGGCTGTTTCCTTTCTTTACTCTTCTAAACCGTTCTCACTATGTCAGATGTGTTGAAAAATATAGCTGATGCCGTTGACAACAACAGCACCAGACGGGGATTCTCCGACCTTTTCGCCGACTCAAAGGCTGCCCTGGACAAGCTCCAGGCAGGACTGGGCGGACTGCTCCCATCCATGCCGGGTATGCCCGTAGCCAAGTTCGGCGACCTTGCCATAGGGATAGACATGCACCCTACGGTCACACCGCCGTCACCCGTCATGCCCGTGCCGCATGTGGGGAAAGTATATGACCTCATGGCGGACATCATGGCAGGCATCGCCGCCGCCATGCCGCCCGTCACCGAGGGGGTGGCGGGAGTGGCGTGCAGCATTCTCAAGGGGATGGCACCTACGGTGAAGGTGCACAACCAGTGGATTGCGCAGGCGGGCATAGGCATCGTGCACCTGCCCGCATTCGTCCTGCACCCGGCACCGCTGGTCAGCGGTATGTCCGAGTCGGAAATGTGGATGGGCAGCGCAACCGTGCTGGCGGACGGTGCCCCCTGCTCCACGCTGACACATCCGGCGCTCTCCTGCAACCTGGTCGGCATCCCGACCATTCCCCGCAAGGGAAAGCCCAAGAAGGTGAGCAAGGCGTTGCTGGCACCCACTTCCATGCTCTCCACCATCACCTCCGTAGGCAAGCCGGTGCTCGTGGGCGGGCCGCCCACCATCGACATGTTCGCGCTGGCAATGAAGTTCGGGCTCAAGGGGCTGGGAAAAATGTGGAAGAAGCTGGGAGACAAGTTCCAGGACCTGATTGACAGACTGAGAAAAAAAGGAAAGAACCGGCTGGCGGACATTCTCCAGCCCATCAAATGCAAGACATTCGGCGAGCCGGTCGATGCGGCAACAGGCAGGGTGTACCACACCAACGTAGATTTCGAGCTGCCTGGCCCCATCCCCATCGTTTGGAAACGCACTTATTACAGCGATGCAGCCGTGGACGGTTCGTTGGGCTACAACTGGCACCACAGTTACAACCTGGGCATCCGGCGGCTGGAAGAAGGGGCTTTCCTCTTCCGCCATGCTGACGGACGGGAGTCCTTCCTACCCGTGCTGGAACCGGGGAACTCCTATTTTGACCGCAAGGAACAATTGCTCTGGACGCTTGACGGGCAGGGTTATCTGCTGACCGACATCCGGGGACTGCAATACCGGTTTGACGGACCGGAGAACCGTTTCGGCTACCGCATGGTGTCGGACATATCCACCAAAGACGGGTTCCGCATCCGTTTCGAATACGCTTCGGCTGGAAAACTGGCGGGAATCGTATCTTCTCGGGGGGAACGCTTGAAGGTGGAAACCGACGGATTGGGACGGGTATGCTGTGTGTCCATGAAGCAGGACGGTGAGGAGACCAAGCTTGTCCGCTATCGTTATGACGACCGGGGCGACATGGTAGAGACCACCGACGCGCTGGATGTCAGCAAGCATTTCGTCTATACCGACGGGCATCTACTGGTACAGCTGACCAACCAGGGAGGCATGGCCTTCCATTGGGAATACGAGGGCAAAGGTGAGAACGCCCGTTGTGTGCATACATGGGGGGACGGCGGCGTCATGGAGTACTTCATCCGCTACGGCAAAGGCTACACCCATATCCGTAACGGGGAGGGTGCCGAAACCGAATACCATTACGGGGAGGACAAGCTCATCTACAAGATAGTGGATGCCAATGGGGGAATCACGCGCCAGCAGTACAACGGATATCAGGAACTGGAGGTCACGGTCAACCCCGAAGGCTATACCCGCAAGACCTCCTACAACGAGTTCGGCCAACCCGTCCGGATAACGGACGAGAACGGCGAGGATACGTTCCTGAGCTACGACGGAAACCGTAACCTGGTCCTGCTCTGCACGCCGGGAGGGAAACAACTTTCTTGGGATTACGACGGGATGGGCCGTGTCGTCAGCCGCACCACCCTCAGCGGAGAGACTGTGAAATACACTTACGAGGGAGGCGTATTGCATACCATTACCGACGGACAGGGCCGTGTCTATACCCTCACCTTCAACGACCGCTACGACCTCGAACTGCTGCGGTTCCCCAACGGCCTGTTCCGCAGGTGGGAATACGACGGCAGGGGCAGGCTCGTACAGGCGGTGGATGTCAAAGGCAATACCACCCGGTACGCCTATGACCGGGCGAACAACCTGATACGGCTGGAAGAACCGGACGGCAACGTGCACCGGTTCGAGTACGACGCCATGGGGAACATGGTACATGCCACGGACAACATCCGCGAGGTGAAGTTCACCTATGGGGCGTTGGGGGTACTGAAAAGCCGTGAGCAGGAGCGCCACCGGATTACATTCGGCTACAACAGCGAGTTGCAGCTCCGGCGCATCGGCAACGAGGCGGGCGACAACTATTTCTTCGAGCTGGACGGGCTGGGACAAGTCGTTACGGAAATCGGGTTCGACGGGCTGCGGCGCGAGTACGAGCGCGACGGTGCCGGACGTGTCACACGGGTAAACCGTCCCGGGGACAAATGGACGGAATACCTGTATGACGGGCTGGACAACATCCTGAAGGAAGAACAGTACGACGGTGAGGTATCCCTTTACACGTATGACAAGGACGGTATGCTTGTCAAGGCGGAAAACAGTGAGAACCTGCTGGAGTTCACCCGTGACAGGAAGACGGGACAGATTATTGAGGAGAAACAAGGAGAATATACCGTCAACCGCACGTACGACAGCGAGGGCAACTGTACCCGCATCACCAGCAGCCTGGGAGCGGACATCCGTCATACGTACGACCGTGAAGGCAACTTGCAGACCATGCAGGCGGGCGAAAGCTGGCAGGCGTCATGGGTACGTGACAATACCGGGCTGGAGGTGCAGCGCACCTTTTCCGGCGGTGTGACTGTCAGGACGGAACGTGACTGCTTCGGCAGGGAGGTACGCAAGTCGGTGCGGTCGGGTGGCATGGAGAAAGGTGCCTACCGCTACCAATGGGGCATCGCCAACCGCTTGCTCTCCAAAGAGAACGAGCTGACGGGAACGGTTACACGCTACGACTACGACCGTTTCGACTTCCTTATCCGGCAGGAGACCATGCAAGGTTCGGAAACGGATGTGATTTACCGTGTGCCGGACTTCGTGGGTAACCTCTTTGAGACACCGGACAAGAAAGACCGCAAATACGGTGCCGGAGGAAAACTATTGGAAGACCCGGATTGTTTCTATCACTACGATGACGAGGGGAACCTCGTTTTCCGTGAGTTCAAGCAGTTGCAGGAAACGGGCGTAAGGTTCGACCGCAAACGCATGGAGAAGGAACGGGGCATCCATTTTCTGGCAACGGGGACGGGATGGCTTTACGAGTGGAGTTCCAATGGGATGCTGAAGAAGGTCATACGTCCGGACGGAAGACCGGTGGAGTTCCGGTACGATGCGTTGGGACGACGCACGGCTAAGCAGTATTTCGGAAAGGTCACACGTTGGGTATGGGACGGCAATGTACCTATTCATGAATGGAGATACAAAACTACAGAAATACAACCAGATGAAAAAGGAGAATCCTTTCAGAAAGAGCCGATTGAAAACATTACCACTTGGGTATTTGAAGAAGGAACTTTTGTTCCTACAGCTAAGATACAAGAAGGTAAGCAATATTCCATTGTATCTGACTATTTAGGTACGCCCATTCAGATGTACGATGAACAGGGGAAGAAAACTTGGGAGTGTACATTGGATATCAATGGGAAAGTACTAGCCATTGATAAAGGAACAGAGTTTGATTGTCCATTCCGATATCAGGGACAGTATGCAGATGAAGAAACAGGATTGTACTACAATCGCTTCAGATATTATTCCCCGAATAAGGGAGAATATCTTTCTCAAGATGCATTCATCTTTCACGGAGAAAATCCAACTATTTATGGATATGTATTTGATACTAATATTGAAATTGACATTTTTGGGCTTGATATACACCATATAATACCCATGGAAGTCTATAAAGATTACAGGAATAAATTCAAAAATGTGAAAGGGTATAAACAATCTGTTAGTGTAAAAGCGAAAACTAGAACAAATCTTATAAAGTTGGATAGACCATTCCATGGAAATCATCCTGATTATAATAAATATGTATTTGCTAAAGTTGAAGAGTTGATTGCACAAAATAAGTTTGATTTAACTCATATAAGTCAATTACAAGATCATTTGCGAACAGAAATAGGTAACGCACTAAATTCAGGAGAATCTTTAAATGACTATTTTAAAAAGCTCAATAATAAGCATTAATTAAAATTTAACATAGTATGACTTTTTACGAAATAAACAGAAGTTACGATCCTAATGTTACTGGAGTAAGAAATGGGAGGAGTCCGTTCTTAATTAATGAGAAAAAAACATTTATTTCCAAAGAAGCCAAAGAGAGGTATGATAAATATAATAAAAGTATTGATACAGATATCAATAAACTTTTTTTAAATGAATTTACGCCAATAAATTCTGTTGAAGTTTCGGAGATAGAGGTGTTTCCCATTTCAAAAAGAGTAAAATTAACAGATTGGATGCAAGTTTCACCACGAGAAATAGGTTTTACTTTTCTTTTCTCAAAAAAACTTGTAAACTTAATAGATTCATATAGAATGCCACAATATAACAAATTAACAACAAAAATAGCAGGTCACACAAATGATTATTTTTTAGTCGGTTTCCCTATAATAGATGAGTCATTTATAAATTTTGAAAACACTATTTTTTATGATGATATACATAAAAAAAAGATTCAATTTTCTACTTATGAGGATTATAAAGTATTTTTTGAAATGAATACCTTTATACAACCTACTGATATATATTTAAATAAAAAAATCAATTATGATATCATAAGAATAAGAAGTCGGTATTTTTTCTCTGAATATTTAATTAGTGAAATGGAAAAATCTAATATTTTGGGATATGAAAAATTATCAGGAGTTTTACATAATTAAATTATAAAAATAATATTTGCATTCTGCCAAATTTTGTAGTCTACTCTTTGAAAGATCTAACAAAAAAATCGCAAGTACAATATCAGGGGCGTTTGATATAATTCAAAAAATATCGCAAGTAGCCCATCCTTGATGAAACATACATCAAGGATGGGGTTTTATGTACGCTCAGCACGGTAAGCATTCTATTTTCCGCCTTGACACGCATGTTTCCTAAACCTACCTTTGTGC
>ENA-OWPP01000845-OWPP01000845.1-human-gut-metagenome-genome-assembly--contig:-NODE-845-length-31748-cov-6.861925_pt1 | contig 31748 bp, 30 predicted proteins | sample MGYA00248265_ERZ651848 | MGnify/ENA primary metagenome ERZ651848 (study PRJEB26924, sample SAMEA4378233) | human gut metagenome | biome: human gut; feature: human-associated habitat; material: faeces...
TTCTCTTTGGAGTCTGAGGGGTTTCTTTTTGTCGCCACAAAAAGAAATCCCTCAGGAAAATTAGTTAAAGTTTGAACGGTAAACCATTCGCATATGGCCGCCCGCAGGGCGCAGGCGGCCATATTGTTGCAAAGCTTAGATGAGGTTCTTCTCACGCAGCTCGGCGATCTTGGCGTCGTCGTAGCCGAGGACGGTCTTGAGGACGGCTTCGGTGTCCTGACCCATGCTCGGGGCGCCGCGCCAGACCTTGCCCGGGGTCTCGCTGAGCTTCGGGGCAATGCCGAAGGCGGTGATGTCGGCGCCGACGGTCTGATCCTCGTAGGTGATCCAGTCGCCGCGGGACTTGAAGTGCTCGTTCTCGAAGGTGTCCTTGGCGTTGTTGACCTTGGAGCAGGGAACCTTCGCATCCTCCATGATCTGCTCGATCTCGGCGGCGGTGTGAGCCTTGCACCACTCGACGACCTTGGCGTTCAGCTCGCGACCCTTTTCGCTGGATACGGCCTCGGGGCCGGAGGAGCAGTCCTTGTAGTTGAAGTACTCGAGGTCGAAGCCCAGAGCCTGGATGCAGCGCTTGTACACGCCGGGGCCGAACGCGCCGAGGGCGACGAGGGCGCCGTCCTTGCTCTCAAAGAGGTCGTAGGGCTGGAAGGCCGGGGAGGCGTTGCCGCTGCGCTCGGTCACGGCGCCGGCCATGGTGTAGCTGGTGTAGGTGCCGCACATGTACTGAGCCATGGCCTCGAACTGAGCCACGTCGACGACCTGACCCTTGCCGGTCTTCTGCGCGACGTTGTAGGCCGCGAGAGTGCCGAACAGGGCGGCGAAGGCGGAGACGAAGTCGTTCATATAGGGCTTGGCGACGACGGGGTCGCGGTCCTTGAAGCCCTGCAGATACAGCCAGCCGGAGAAGGCCTGGCCTATCATGTCGTAGCTGGCGCGGTTGCAGACGCTGGGCACGCCGCCGAACTTGGCGTTGCCGAGGCCGGAGATGTGGACGATGACCAGCTTCGGGTTGACCTTCAGCAGCTCCTCGTCATAGATGCCCAGCTTGTCGAGCCAGACCATGTTCTCCATGAAGATGTCGGCTTCCTTGATGAGGCCGTAGAACAGCTCCTTGACCTCGGGGTGCTTGAGGTTCAGCTCGAGGGTCAGGCTGAGCTTGTTGCGCGCGTCCTGCGCCCAGGCGGTGCCGACCTTCTTGCCGTTGACCTCGGCGAAGGGAGCGAGCATACGCAGCGTGTCGCCCACGCCGGGACGCTCGATGTGGATGACCTCAGCGCCGAAGTCGGCCAGCATGGTCGCGGCGAAGGGCATGGCGATAAGAGAGCCGGAGGTGATGACACGCATACCGGCAAACGGGCCGTACTCGGGGATGATGAACTTGCGATCGCTCATTTTTTCTTGCTCCTTTTCGTGTAGATATTACTTAGCCTTGCGGGCTTTGATCTCCTCTATGAGCGCGGGTATGACCTTGCGGTAGTCGACCACCGCGCCGTAGTGCGAGACGTCGTATATAGGCGCGCTCGCCGTGTGGTTGATGCTCATGATGCAGCCGGAGTTCTGCATACCGGCCAGGTACTGGACGGAGCCGGAGATGGCGACGTTCAGTATGAACTTGGGCTTGACGGTTGTGCCGCTCTGACCTATCTGATCCTCGTGCGGCATCCAGCCGTTGTCGTTGAGCGGCCTGGAGCAGGCCAGCTCTCCGCCGAGGAGCTGCGCCAGCTCACGCAGCTGCGCGAGGTCTTCCTCGCTCTTTATGCCGCGGCCTCCGGCCACAAGCACGTCGCACTCGTCTATCGGCTTGCCCTCGAACTTCTTCATGCTGGTCTCCAGCACGACGTAGTCGGCATCGGCCTCGACCTCGACGCTCTCAGTGATGAGCTCGCCTGTCGCGCCGGCTTTGGGCGCAAACGGCTCGAACACCTTGGGGTGCACCGTGACCATCTGCGGGCGCTTCTCGAGTATGACGATGTGGCTGAGTATGTTGCCGCCGAAGTTCGGGGTGGTCTGCACGAACACGCCGTCCTCGTCCACGTCGAGGTCGATGGCGTCGGCGGTCAGGCCGGTGCGAAGGTCGCACATCACGCGCGGAGCCACGTCGCGCCCTATCGGGCTGGCGGCGAACAGGAATATGCTCGGCTTGTACTTGTTGGCGAGGTCGACGAGCACCTTCTCGTAGGGGCGCGCGCTGTAGTCCTTCAAATTCGCGTTCTCAGCCAGGATGACCTGCTCCGCGCCGTAGGCGTAGAGCGTGTCGACCAGACCGGCGACGTTGTCGCCCAGCAGCACGGCCGTGACGGTGTCCGTGCCGCCCAGCTTGGCCTTGAGGTCGTGCGCCTTGGCCAGCAGCTCAAAATCGGTGCCGGAGAGGACACCGTTTTCCTGCTCGGCGAACACCCATATGCCCTTGCATTCTTCTTTAGTCATCGGTATTCGCCTCCTTATATGATGTGCTCGGCTTCGAGTACGTCGGCGATGGACTTGGCGATGGCCTCGGGCTCGCCCTCGAAGTACTTGGTGTCGGTGTTGCGCTTGGGCGGCTCAAAGATGCGCTTGTTGGAGCTGGGGGATCCGGGGATGCCTATCATGTCGGGGTCGCAGCCCAGGTCTTCGGCGTTCCAGGTGTAGCGCGGCTTCTTGAGCGCCTTCATGATGTTGATGGGGGTCGGGTAGCGCGGCTCGTTGGCCTCGGCGCAGACGGTAATGAGCGCCGGGAGCTTGACCTTCACCTTCTCGGTGCGGTCGGGCAGGAGCCTCTCGCAGACGGCCCAGCCGTCCTCGATCTCGACTTCGCCGCAGAGCGTGACCTGGGGGATGCCCAGGAAGGCCGCGATGATGGGGCCGGTCTGAGCGGTCTCGGCGTCGGTGGCGTGGCGGCCGCAGATCAGCAGGTCGTACCCGCCTATCTTCTCCGCCGCCTTGGCCAGCGGGTAGCCGGTGGCCAGCGTGTCGGCGCCGCCGAGCGCGCGGTCGGAGAGCAGCACGCTCTCGTCGCAGCCCATGCCCAGAGCCTTCTTCAGCACCTCGTCGGCCTGCGGGGGACCCATGCTGATGGCCACGACCGTGCTGCCGTACTTCTCCTTGAGGCGGAGCGCCGTCTCGATCGCGTTGGCGTCGAGCGGGTTCATGATGCTCTCAACGCCCTCGCGCATCAGGTTGCCGGTCTTAGGGTCGAGCTTGACGTCGTCCGTGTCCGGTACCTGCTTTACGAATACAAGTATCTTCATTGTCTCTCTCCAACGTATAGATTTGGGCATCCTATCACGCTCTGCCCGGAAGACCCGGGCAGAGCGTCAATAGTAATTACTTCTGAGCCAGGACGGTGCCGCCGATGAGCATGCGGAGGATCTCGTTGGTGCCCTCGCCTATCTCAAGCAGCTTGGCGTCGCGCACGAAGCGCTCGACGTGGTACTCCTTGCTGTAGCCGTTGCCGCCGAGCACCTGCTGGCACTCCAGGCAGATCTGCGTGCAGCGAGTGCCGGCAAACAGCTTGGTCTGCGCGGCCTCGAGGGTGTGGCGCTTGCCCTCGGCCTTCATGCGGGCGGTGTCGTAGGTCATCAGCTCCATGGCGCGGATCTCGGCGCTCATGTCGGCAAACTTGAACTGCACGCCCTGGTGCTTGGCGATGGGCTTGCCGAAGGTGTAGCGCTCGTTGGCGTAGTTCTTGGCAATGGTCATCGCGTGCTCGCTCAGGCCGGCGGCGATGGCGCCGATGCTGATGCGCGCGCCGTCGAGAGCCTGCATGGCCATCTTGAAGCCCATACCCAGGCTGCCCAGCAGGGCGTCGGCGGGCAGATGGATGTTGTCGAAGCTCAGCTCGCAGGTGGCGCTGCCGCGCATGCCCATCTTGTCCTCAAACTTGCCTATGGTCAGACCCTCGGCGTCCTTCGGGACGATGAAGGCGCTGATGCCCTTGTTGCCCGCGTCGGGGTCGGTCTTGGCGAGGATTATGTAGTAGTCGGCCACGCCGGAGTTGGTTATCCAGGCCTTGCCGCCGTTGAGTATCCAGCCGCCGTCGTCAGCGGGGACTACCGTGCTCTTGATGCCGGCGGCGTCGCTGCCGGCGCTGCTCTCGGTCAGGCCGAAGGCGAAGATCTTGCCCTGGGCGGCCTGGGTGAGATACTTGTCCTTCTGAGCCTCGGTGCCGTGGTAGAGTATGAGGTCGGCCGCGAGCCAGTTGGCATCCAGAAAGAGCGCAACAGACGCGCTGCCCTTGGCCAGCTCGTGGATGACTATGATGCTGGTGACAGCGTCGCCGCCACCGCCGCCGTACTTCTCGTCCAGGTGGATGCCCATAAGCCCGGCCTGGGTGAGCTTCTTGTGCAGCTCGTAGTCGAAGCCGTTCTCGTCCATCCACTTGTCGCGGGGCTCCACTTCCTTCTTGGTGAACTCGCGCACCATGTCGCGGATCATTACTTGTTCTTCGGTGAAGTTGAAAGTCATCGGTTAAGCCCTCCCGGTATAGTATTGCGGGACTCTCCGTCCCTTGTCTGACTTGATTATCGTACTTGCACGGGCGAAACTCAATTAAGAATGATGCTTCAATTTCTATATATCTTGCTATGTTAATTCCTTGACGGTAATCTAACAGCAACATATATTGATTGTCAGCAATATAACAAACGTGCCGGCGGCTTTCGACACATTTTATTCATTTTTATGTTATTGACGCCGTAAATAGTTTGTTTTATAATAATCTTGTCCAAATTTAACAGGCATTTTATCCGCTGTGAATACAGACTTTTTTCGTGATTTTTACTTGTTTTTCCCTCTGCGGCCGTGGCTTTCATCTTTTCATGCTCTGCGCTGCCGTCGTTTTCCTATATATTTTGCTTGAGAAATGGGGTGGTCAGCCTTCGTTGGAGATACTTTCGTCACCTCGGGTGGGGACAGGCTCGAGGAATTCCTTGACGAGTTTATAGAGATGGCGATAGAGCCGGACGATATGCTCCCGGCCGCCGCGCCGGACGAGGAGGAGTATCTGGAGCTTTTCATAGCCCACTCCCAGGACGAACCGGAGCACTACGCCGAGGTGGTCGCGGAGGGCTCCAGCTATTCGCGCCCGGATATCAAGTACTCCAAATTCGTGCGCTCCTACAGCGAGCTGGACCCCGAGTCCGGCATAGAGCTGGTGAGGCTCAGCTCGGCCACGGTGCCCCCCGACGGGTTCAACGTGTATTCGTCCGACGCCACGCTGCTGTGCTACAGTCTCTCGGGCGAGGGCGAGGTAATAATCAGCGGCCGGGCTATTCGCTGCCGGAAGTACGACTGCGTCTGGGCGGACTGCTCCAGGCGGATACAGTTCCGCTCGGCGCCCGGAAAGCCGTGGGAGTGCGCGTTTGTGCGCATACACGGGCACATGGCCTCCCCGCTCTGCTCGATGCTGTGCGGCACGCTGTACAGGCAGGGGCTGATACAGCTCACCTTCGGCGCGGGCACGCGCTTCCGCTCGCTGATATGGCAGCTGCTCAGCCCGAGGACGGAGTCCGGCCCCGACCCGGAAAGCGTGTACTCCCACCTGCTGCTGGAGCTGTTCCTGGAGGTGGAGGTAGCCCTCGTCAGCTCCTCGGCCAAGCAGGTCATCGTGCCGGACATCATAGCCGCGATACAGAGCTATCTTGACCGCAACTACCCCTCGGGCATCACGCTAGACGCGCTCTCCAAGCAGTTCGGCATCAGCAAATACCACATGTCGCGCGAGTTCAAGCGCTACATCGGCAAGAGTCCCAACGACTACCTCATCGACATCCGGCTCGACCACGCCAAGGTGCTGCTGGTGGACTCCGCGCGCACCATCGCCGAGATAGGCCAGCTGGTGGGTATACCGAACACCAACCACTTCCTCTACCTTTTCAAATCCCGCGAGGGCATAACCCCCTCCGCCTTCCGGAAGCAGAGAATATAAAATTTGCGCTTTGCTGTTGCATTTCGCCTCTCTGTGCGTCTTTATATACAGAGGGAGCGTTCTCGGGCGAATTCTTCACAATTCGTCCAAACTTATGATGCAACTTTGATGCAATGTTGGTTTATTCTTTGGTCAGCGGAATGAAGGGGGGGCACGACATGAAGCGCATAGCGGCCTTTTTAGCAGCTTTGGCACTTGCTCTCTCCCTTGCGGCCTGCGGTTCGACGGAACCGCCCGGCCACAGCCTGCCGGTGAGCGGTATGACGGACCGTTTGCCCAGGACTGTCGTGCACTTCTGAAACCGCAGCTTCTCCCTGCCATGATACCGGAAAACTAGACCGCGTCCCGAATAGGGGCGCGGTTTAGTTTTTTCCTGCAGCGCAGCAAACGACAGGCCGGCCGTCCGGGCAAACGCCCGGACGGCCGGCCTCAGCGCCTCTGCGCACAAATTCGCGGGCCGCTCTCACAGCAGACCCGTGATGAATATCTCCAAGCCTATGAAAACGAGTATGGCTCCGCCGAAGATCCCCGCCTTGTTGGCGAGCCTGGTTCCGGCCTTCTTGCCGATCACGATGCCGGCGAAGCATATCACGAAGGTCACCGCGCCTATCAGCAGGCAGGCCAGCAGCGCCTCGGCAAAGCTGTACTCGGCGATGGTAAAGCCCACCGACAGCGCGTCTATGGACGTGGCCACGCCCTGCACCAGCAGCGCGCCGAAGCCCACGGCGGGCTTCTCCCCGCCGCAGTCGCGGTTTTTGAGACATTCGTAGATCATCTTGCCGCCTATGAAGCACAGCAGTATGAGCGCTATCCAGGGTATGAACCGCTCGAACGCCCTGAAGCGCTGCGCTATCGTCGACACGCATATCCAGCCTATCATGGGCATGGCGAACTGGAACACGGAAAACACCAGCGCCACGCCGCAGGTCTTCCCTCTTTTCATGCCCGGCTCGTTCAGGCCGTTGGCCAGGGACACCGAGAAGGCGTCCATCGCCAGCCCCACGCCCAGCAGGATGCTGTTGAAGAAAAATGCAAAGCTCAAGTCCATTTTTGTACCTCCGTGCGATAAAAACCCGGGTGCGGCACAACCACACCCGGCGTCGGAGCAAAAGAAAAAGACTCCATGTATGGCTGTCCCAGCATACATGAGTCTCGCAAATTAAAACAAGCCAGCCCGTTGGGCAGTATGTTGACTTGTCACGTCAGAGCAACGCTTGCTACTCCCTCACATTAGTCAAGATTTATAACACAATTCTTTGATTTTGTCAATACATGTCGGTAAAAGACGCGCGCCAGAGCCGCAGTCCGAGCTCTTTCCAAACATGGTGTTCACCGACTGGCCATGAACTTTTTACGGCTTGGAAATATTTAATTAGCAGCTTGCTCACATCCGGGCTGTACACTTGCACCTGTAAAGAAAAGCGCGAAATCTCGCGGAGGCACAGGCGCAAGACCACTGGAGGACAAAAGATGAACTACGAATTTCTCAATGAAATCGCGAAGCTTCCGGCGCCGATCTTCGTCTGCGCCGCCGTGCTGCTTGTCGCGCCGATAATCTTCATTTTGCCATAGATCGGAGGGTACCGGCTTATGCTGTGGAACGGCTTTTCTTTTATCAGGCTGATAAAACTCTCGCGGATCACGCGCTTGGTATAGCGCACTCTGGCATCCAGTCCCATATCTGACCTCCACAATTTCTCCAAAATGCAACTTCGCCGACAAAAACGCAAAATCTGCCGTTGTTTGTCCAAAGCGGCGTTTTTTGCTGCTTGTCTGCGCCGTATAGCGGGACTACAACCGGTTCAGGAGAATCGACGTCAGACGCAGCGGCGCAAGCCTTTTCCTCGAGGAACAGATGGCCGTCACGTTTTACGAGTTCTTCCGCTTCATGGAACTGACCCGCAACAACCTGCTTGAAATAGTTATCCACCATCATGCTCATACTCTCCAACATCTTCACCTCCGCCTGGCAGCTCTCGGCCATGGAGGGGCGCGCCAGGGTCGAGAGGGAGCGGTTTTTCTCCAACGTCTACTCGGTCTACGAGGCGCTGGCCATGGTGGGCGCGGCGGTGCTGATGGCGGCGTCGCGGCTCATCATGCGCTTCCTCGCCGCGCCGGACTACTTCTCCGCCTGGCACTACGCGACCGTGCTGACGCTGGGCACGGCGCTCGGCTGCCTGGGGGCGTTCTTCGCCACGGTGTACATGGTGGAAAAGCGCAGCGCCGCCACGCTGACCACCACGGCCGCGGGCGCGGCGATCGCCACGCTGGCCAGCTACGTCGTGATATTCGCCGCGCGCGCCATACACTCGCGCACGCTGCTGAAGGTCAGCTTCAGCGTGCCGAGGTTCCTCGCCGCCATGGCCGTGCTGGTCTTCGAGTGCTTCCTGGTCGAGGGCGAGCGCACGGCGGAGTCCGTGCTCTGCTGCACGGCGGTCGCGCTGCTCTACGTCAGGCCGCTCATCAAGGCGGCTCGCAGCGGCTTTCGCGAGATCCTCCCCCGCCGCCACCGCTGAACGCCCTCACCCCACCGCGTTGCCGGTGTACAGCTGATGGATTATGTCGAAAAATTTTATACTCTGTTTAATATTTCGTAAACCGCCTGTAATTTGAGTGTTGTACACTTACACATATTCTGAACGCCCGGGCGGGCGGGGTGAGGAGGTTTGAGGATGGAATTCAGGGTTTTGCAGTGGATACAGGCCAACATGCGCTGCCGGTTCCTTGACGCGCTGATGCCGCTTGTCAGCGCGATGGGCAACGGCGGCGTCGTCTGGCTGCTGGCGGCCGCCGCCATGACCTGCAGCCGGACTTACCGCAGGTTCGGACTGCTGCTGGTCGCCGGGCTTATAATCGGCGTGGTGATAGGCAACGTCTGCATGAAGAACCTCGTCGCACGCAGCCGCCCCTGCTGGAGGGAGCCGTCGGTCAAGCTGCTCATATCCAACCCCAGGGACTACTCCTTCCCCTCCGGGCACACGCTGTCCTCGACCATAGCCGCGGTCATAATCACCTCGGCCAACCGGAAGTTCGGCTACGCCGCCATACCGCTGGCCTCGGCGATATCCTTCTCGCGCCTATATCTGTACGTACACTTCCCCAGCGACGTGCTCGGCGCGTCGTGCCTGGGACTGGTGCTCGCGTCCGTCGTGCTGCACTTCGGACTGCAATTGTGAGAAATTCGCCCGCAGCAGCTACCAGCCATGACCTTGAAGGATGAGATACCGCTTCATACAAAGGGACTGACTGACGAAAAACATGAACTTTACCGACCAGAGCAATCGAAAATCCTAAACCATTTTTTACAATCAGAAGGAGAATGCTTATGAACGTCAAGCCGGAAAAATACCTGTGCATTCAAGATTGGAACTATTGGTGGGGCGTCTATCACTGTGCAGACGGATGGGATACCCCCGATGCGGCGGAGTTTATTCTGGCTGATGATGAGGCCGGAGAAAATCCATTCTTTCGCCTTGACTTTTATAACTTGACTGCGCTCGACCGGATCGTTCAGGAGGGCGAGTTTATGGAGCCTGTTAACCCGGATTATCCCATCTTTTTAAAGCAAGCGGAGCAGCTCAAAGCCGGAGAGCATGACTGGTTTGTCGGGGCGTTATACTATCCGCGTTTTTCGCCGGACTTGTCCTTCTGTAATGCGCCCTTTGAAAGCAACGTTCCCTTGACGAAGTTGGCTTCCCCTCCTATGTCTCCTTACTATGCTGTCATCTTTCTTCGGGAGGAGCATCCCCTGCCACCGGAAATCTTAACCGCTTGGGTGGAGCGTCTGTCTCAACCGTTGTTTGGCTCGTCCTTTTTCTGCCGGCTTGCCAGAGTACCCACCCGTCAGGAGGCATTGGAAAGCTATGCGGAGGAGTTCCACTGTCGTGATTGATGAATACGGCAAGGTTCTTACTGCCTACACGATAAAACAAGGAGAAACCCGGAAATATGAATATCGAATTGAATGAACAAGAAGCAATCGCCCTATACCGAATCCTTTGCCGCTGGGAGTCAACAGGGGAATTGACCGTTGGCGCCGGGGAGGAAACGCGCCTGTTATGGGATTTGCAGTGTGTGTTGGAGAAAGAGCTAGAGCCGGTAAATGAGGCCATTACAAAAAGGCTCATCTAGCATTTGTTTGTAATTAACAAACCGGCTCGGGATATCCACGAGCCGGTTAAACATTATTCGTTCCCGTTGTTCCCCTTAACTTATGCTCTGACAGTATAATTGACCTGATAAAGCACCAGCCCGGAAGCGTCTGCTTCCGGGCTGGTCGTATATTCGTCTTGCGTCAGCAGGCCACGACTGCGCGGCGGGCATTTATCGCACCGCTCAGTCCGGCCATTCTCTCGGCCAGATCGCTGATGTCCCCGGCGGCGCAGGGGTTTATGAGTTCGGCCTGCCTGCGCACCATCGCGGCGCGCTCGCGCGGAGCGTCCAGCAAGTCCAGAGCCGGCAGAAGTCCGTCAGCCGTGGACGGGCACAGCAGGCTCAGGCCGCGGGAGCTGAAATAGCCGGCGTTGAAGGTCTCGCAGCCGGGTATGGCCGCCGTGTGCACCATCGGCACGCCGCAAACCGCGGCCTCCGTGGAGGACAGCCCGCCCGGCTTGGTCACGAACAGGTCGCAGGCGCGCATGTACCCGGCCATGTCGTCCGTAAAGCCCAGCAGGGTCGTGTTCGGCAGCTGCCTAGCTTCCAGCTCGCCGTAGAGCTGACTGTTCGAGCCGCAGACCACTATGAGTTCGGTGTCGCCCCGACCTGCGGCGGCGGTGGCCAGCGCCTGGATGGCGCTCTTTATGCTGCCGCCTCCCATGCTTCCGCCGGAGACGAGGATGTACTTCCCGCTGCCGCTCAGTCCCAGCCTGGCGCGAGCCTCCCTGCGGCTCTCGCCGCCGGCGAAGGCGGAGGATACCGGTATGCCCAGCGGGCAGAGCTTCTCCCGCGGGATGCCGTAACCGGCGAACTCGTCCGTCAGCTCCGCGGACGGAATGACGTACGCGTCGCACTCCGACTCCTCCGTGAACGGTATGCACACGTAGTCCGTCGCGACGTGTATCACCTTCGGCGTCTCCACGCCGCTGCGCCTGACGGCTGTCAGTATGCCCGCCGGGAAGATGTGCGTGGTTATAATGAGGTCGAAGCGGTTTTGCTCCAGGTATTCGGACATCACCGGCGCCATCAGCCGGTTCGCCAGGTACACGGGAGAGCGCAAGGGCAGCTTCCTGTACCACTCGCCCAGCCGGTAGACCGCGCCGAACAGCCGCGGAGCCTTCTGCACGTTGCGTATATACGTTCTGTCTATGCGCCCGGCCAGCTCCTCGCTGCAAAGCGAATACGGGTTAAGTATCTCCGCGCCGTGGCCGCGGCGGCGCAGCTCCTCCGCTATCGCCCGTGCGGCGGCGTTATGTCCGCCGCCTGTCCCGCAGGAAAGCAACAGGACGTCCAAGCAGGCTCACCTCCATTCTGCCCGGCTTCTCTTTGCTGAGAAGCAGCCTCAACAGCACCACTCCGGCTATCACGGCAAAGCCCGGCGCCGCGCCGGCTCCGCCGGGGCTGCCTATGAGCAGCAGCAGCGACGTCACGTAAGTGACGGCCGTGCGGTGGAAATGCGGCGTTATCTTCAATACCGTCGAAAAGAGTATAAATGTAAAGGCCAGCGTCAGCAGCCCGTCCAGCTGCGGATACAGTCCAGCCAGCGCGCCAAAGCTGACGGCGATGCCCTTGCCTCCCCTGAAGCCGTAAAACAGCGGGAAGGCGTGACCTATGACGGGCGCCGCGACTATCACGGCGGCGGCAAACGTCCCGGCCTCACCGCCGTGGCGCATGAACAAATACACTGGCAGGAACCCCTTGAGCAGGTCGAACACCAGGGTTCCGAGCCCGCACCAGAACCCGCCGTAGGTAAAGGCGTTGGCCGTGCCCGGATTCTTGTCGCCGCTCTCGGAGAGGATGTCCCTGCCGCAGAGCGAGGCGAACACCCTCGCGTACAGCACGCTACCCGAGATATACCCGAACAGCACAAAGCCCAGGTTGCAGAGATCGTTGTACAGCACCGATGTGCCCATTTTATCTTTCCTTTCTCAAGTCTTCGCAGCTGCGCCGCCCGCAGCCGCTGCGGGCATGATACAAGTTGACAGGCGGCAAAATAAATGATAGTATAAAAGAAACTCTCGTATCATTGGCATTATCATACCATAACTTTATTTAAAATCAAGTCCCCGAGCAAAAGTGGGACGAAGGCCGCAAGCAGTTTCAAAGAGACTATACCTACAATTCGTATCAGAGAGGCGATGCACAATGAGAAGGTCAACGGCCACGACCGAATACCTTAAGGAGTGCATGGGCACGGCGCTGCTCGAGCTCATGCGGGAGAAGCCCATCGAAAAAATAAGCATTGAGGAGATGACGGCGAAGGCGGACGTCGGGCGCTCCACCTATTTCCGCTACTTCAAGAACAAGGACGAGGTGCTGTCCTTCAAGCTCCGCTGTATGTGGAACGCCTTTTCCCAGCAGCACCATTTTGACGGGGTGAGGGACGACATATACTCCTCGACGCAGATGTTCTTCGAGTTCTGCCTGTCGATACGCGACGTCAGCGACATGCTCTACGCCGCCGGGCACCAGAACGTCATACTTGAGGCCTACATTCAAATAATGATGCACGAGCCGCAGGAGGACGACGTGGGCATGTACTACAGGAACTACGGCATCGCCTACGCCCTCTACGGCCTGGTCAACGCCTGGATAATGCGCGGGTACAAGGAGACGCCGGAGCAGATGGCAGGCATAATACTGGACGTGACGGAAGGTATGTCTGAGGACTGACTTCAGCCACAAAAAACATATTTTTCCCCGCAAATGTCAGCCGCGTAAATTTTTTTAAAAGCCTCCGCACGGGCGTATTGACATAGCATGACGCTGATGCTATATTAAGGGCGCTTATTCTAAATCTTGCGGCCAGAGGGCCGGCGGCAGAGCAAGAAGTCAGCACTCTCCTTGCAGGCCAGCCTGCCTTCGCCGGCAAAAAGCGGAGGGCGGGACGCAGGTCAAGCGTCCAAACAACAGACATGAAATCTATCGCACTGTTCTTCAAGCGTCAGCCGCCCGGGCGGCTGATAGCCATGGGCTTCGCAGCGGTCATACTGATCGGCTCCGTTCTGCTGATACTCCCCGTTTCCGTGCGCCCCGGCGTCAAGGTCCACTACATCGACGCGCTGTTCACGTCCACCAGCGCGGTGTGCGTCACGGGCCTGATTGCCATCGACGCCTTTGACAACTTCACCGTCTTCGGTCAAGTGGTGCTCGCGGCGCTGATACAGATAGGCGGCCTGGGCGTCAGCTCGGTCGGCGTGGGTCTGGTGCTCGCCGCGGGAAAGCGCGTGAGCTTCCACGGGCGTCTGCTGGTCAAGGAGGCTCTGAACGTGGACACGTTCCAGGGCATGGTCAAGCTGGTCAAGTGGGTGCTGCTCGTCACGCTGTGCTTTGAAGGCGCGGGCGCGATATTGAGCTTTATCTCCTTTTCCCAGGACTACCCCCTGCCGCGCGCGATCTGGACGAGCATATTCCACTCGGTCGCCGCGTTCAACAACTCCGGCTTCGACATACTCGGCGGTATGCAGAACCTGATACCGTATCAGAGCGACATACTGCTGAACCTCACCACCTGCGCGCTCATAATCTTCGGCGGCATCGGCTTCCTTGTCATACTTGACGTGGTGCGCGCGCGCTCCTTCCGCAAGCTCACCCTCCACTCCAAGGTCGTCATCTCGACCACGGCGGCGCTGCTTATAATAGGCACGCTGCTGCTCAAGGCCACCGAGGACATGAGCTGGCTGGGAGCATTCTTCCACAGCGTGTCGGCGCGCACGGCCGGCTTCTCCACTTACTCCATGGGCGAGCTGACCAACGCAGGGCTGTTTGTCCTCATCCTGCTCATGTTCATCGGCGCCTCTCCCGGCTCCACCGGCGGCGGCATCAAGACGACCACCTTCTTTGCGCTGATGCAGGAGGTGTGGGCGATCTTCACCAAGCGCCGTCCCGGCGCGTTCCACCGCACGCTGCCCGAGGAGACGCTGAGCAAGTCCGCCGTCGTGGCGCTTCTCAGTATGCTCGTCGTATGCGCCGGAACGTTCCTGCTCTGCATCCTGGAGCCCGATACAGACTTCATACGCCTCCTGTTCGAGGAGGTCTCCGCTTTCGGCACCGTGGGGCTCTCTACGGGCATAACCCCCGGCCTGACGGTCGCCAGCAAGGTGGTGCTCATACTCACGATGTACGTCGGGCGCCTGGGAGCCTTCACTCTGGTGTCCATCTGGATAAACCGCGCTGAACCCAATATTCGCTACACTCAAGAATCCATTACGATAGGGTAGGTTTCTATGAAAAAGAAGAATTCGGATATTTCTTTCGGTGTCATAGGTCTGGGTCGCTTCGGCTCGGCACTGGTCAAGACTCTTGCCGAGGCCGGCAAAGAGGTCATCGCCATAGACAAGGACGAGCAGAGGGTCAAGGCCGTGCGGAAGTACACGGACTTCGCCTTTGTCGTGGACAATCTGAACCAGGAAACCCTTGAGGAGACCGGCATCCAGAACTGCGGCACCGTCACCATCTGCATCGGCGAAGCCCTGGACGTGAGCATACTCACCACCATGCTGGTCATAAGGATGGGCATACCCAACGTCATATCCAAGGCCAACAGCCAGGAGCACGGCGAGGTGCTCAAGCAGCTGGGAGCCATGGTCGTGTATCCCGAGTCGGACATGGCCGTGCGCATAGGCAAGCGGCTTATCTCCGGCAGCCTCATCGACTACATCTCCCTGGACGACAACGTGGAGGTCAGGCGCATCGCGGTGGGCGGAGCAATGGTAGGGCACAGCATACTGGAGCTGAACATACGCAACGCCTACGGCATAAACGTCATCGCCGTCGAGCGCGACCACCAGACCGACGTCGAGTTCCCGCCGCAGTACGTCTTCCGTGAGGGCGACATCGTCGCCGTTATCGGCAAGGAGGACAAGATAGACCACTTCGAGCGTGAAATGCAGAATAACGGCTAAGGCCGCAAATACGGGAGGCTCCGCGCTGCGGAGCCTCCCTTTGTTTTTTGCGCGGACGGGAAAAGTTGAAAACCGCGCGCATAACACGTATAATGTTCACCGGCGGCTCTGCCGCAGTAAGCCGAAAGGGGTGGTATATGTGAAGCGCGGCCTTGTCCACGCTCCATGCAGGGCTTGACTGGATGGAGCGTAAACGGATTATAGGTTCTGTCCGCTCTGCCTTGCATTCCGAAAAACAGATGCAAAGGAGAACAGATATGAACTGCGAAATCATAGATATAGACGCATGGAGCCGGGGCGGGCTTTTCCGGTTCTACATGGACAAAATGCGCATAGTAATGAGCCTGACCGTGGACGTGGACGTCGCGCCCCTGGTCAAGTACGCGAAGGCTCACGGCCTGAGGTTCTATCCTTCCATGATATGGGTCGTGTCCAAGGTCGTGAACAGCCGCGACGAGTTCAAATACGGCTGGGACGCCGGCGGCAACCTGGTCCGCTGGGAGTCCGTCTCCCCGAGCTACGCGGACTTCCACCGGGAGGACGAGAGCTTTACAAAGCTGGTCACCGCCTACTCGGACGACCTTTTCGACTTCCACGGACGTTATCTGCGCGACGCCGAAGCCAGCCGCGCGCTGCGGGGCATCGCGCCCGATCAGCCGCCCAACTTTTTCGATGTGTCCTGCCTGCCCTGGGTCAGCTACCGGCACGTCGACATGCACGTCTTCGACGAGGGCAAATTTCTCGCACCGGTCGTCACCTGGGGCAGGTACTCGCCCGACGGCAGGGGCGGGCTGAGCATGCCCCTGACCATGAACATACACCACGCCGTCGCCGACGGCTTCCACCTGTCGCGTTTTTTCAACGAGGTGCAGGCTCTTATAAACTCTCTGGGAGGTTAAACGACATGAGAAAGTGTATACGCTGCGGCGCCGAAATGCGCGAGGACTGCGCCATAAAGGTCGAGGGCGCCGGGTACGGCATCGTCCTTTCCTCCGACGCCGGCAAGCTGTTCGGCGGCAGGATAGGCCAGCCAAGGGTCGCGATTTGCCCCGAGTGCGGCGAGGTGTCCATATACCTGGACGACGTAAGCAAGCTCAAATAGTCCAGTGCGTGAGCCGGACGAACCCTCCGGCTCCGGCGGCAAATATGTGAGCCAGCCCCGGCGATCCTTCGCCGGGGCTGTTTTGTTCGATTCATACGCGCAGGGCGCTTATACATTTATATTAACACGAGGAGGCACAGCCATGTCAGACCGAACCATCACAAGCGAACACCTCAGCGGCTATCGCGAAGCCCTCAGAGCCGCGGAACGCTCAGTCTCCACGCTCGAGAGCTATATACGCTATGCGCGCGAATTTGCTATATGGCTTGACCGGCGCGAGCTGACACATCAAGCTGCGGCAGATTGGAAAAATACGCTCACCGAGGGTCTGCTTGCCGCGTCCACCATCAACTGTAAAATCGCCGCCGTAAACGGGCTCCTGTCGTATCTGGGCAGGCCGGACTGCCGCCTGCGCCCGGTGCGCAGGCAGCGTCAGCTGTTCCGCGACGAGCGCCGCGAGCTCACCCGCGAGGAGTACGGCCGCCTTGTCCGCGCGGCCAGGGACGAAAAGGACGAGTGCATGGCGCTGGTCATGGAGACGATATGCGCCACGGGCATACGTGTCAGCGAGCTGAAGTTCATCACGCTCGAACGAGTGAGGGTGGGAACCGCCCGCATATCACTCAAGGGCAAGATACGCATCATCATGGTGCCCTCGCGCCTGCGGGCGAAGCTGCTGCGCTACGCTTCCCGGCAGGGTATACGCGGCGGCGAGCTCTTTCTGTCCGACAGCGGCAGGAGCCTCTCACGCAAGCAGATTTGGGCGCACATGAAGGCGCTGAGCCTGCGCGCCGGGGTCGAACCGTCCAAGGTCTATCCCCACAACCTGCGCCACCTGTTTGCGCGCGCGTTCTACAGCGAGTGCCGCGACGTGGTGAAGCTGGCCGACGTCCTGGGGCACAGCTCGCTCGAGACCACGCGCATATACCTCATCTCCACCGGCGCGGAGCACCGCGCCATGCTGGAACGGCTGCGGCTGATTTCTTAGAAAAAATAAGAAGGACATAATCCGTCTTGTGTCCCTGAAATTGGACACTGAGCCAGCACATGTCCTTACTAGCTTCCAATTTTATCATTGTCAGCCACCTAAATCAAGTCCCAGTTTCAAAATTTGACAGGCTAAATACGACCGATCTGTAAGATTCGTGACCGGTCGTGCCTAAGTGCGCTTATTTATACCCCGGAAGGCCGTTCCATGGAACGGCCTTTCTTTTATTACAGAAGCTAGAAAGACATAAGACGGATTGTGTCCGCCGCGGAAGGGGGATGCCATGCGCAAATCGTTATATGACTACTGCCTCGAGTCCGGCGAGATGGCTCTGCTCGACGAATGGGACAGAGAGAAGAACGCTCTGACGCCGGAGCAGGTCTCGTATGGCAGTAAGAAAAAGCTCTGGTGGCGGTGCGCGCGCGCTCACAGCTATCAGGCCAGCGCGACAAGCCGCACCGGCGAGCACACAGGCTGTCCATATTGCTCGGGTCGCCTACCCGTGCCGGGGCAAAACGACCTATCCACGCTGCATCCGGAGCTTGTACGCGAGTGGGATGAGGAGAAGAACCTGCCTCTCTCCCCGGACACCGTCCTGCCCAGCAGCCACCGCTATGTCTGGTGGAAGTGCTCCAAGGGGCACAGCTGGCGCGCGTCGGTGAAATCGCGCACGGACGGGACAGGCTGTCCGGTTTGCGCAAATCGCTCGCTCAGCCCGGGCGAGAACGATTTGACCTCCGCCAATCCCGCGCTCGCGGCGGAGTGGAACGTCGAGCGCAACGCTCCGCTGACGCCCAGGGACGTGTTCCCCGGATCCAGCCGCCGGGTATGGTGGCGCTGCTCGGAAGGCCACGTGTGGCTCGCGCGCGTCTCGGCGCGCACCGAGGGCTCCGGGTGCCCGTACTGCAGCGGAAAGAGGGTTCAGCCGGGCGACAACGACCTGGCCACGGTCAAGCCCGAGCTGGCGGCACAGTGGCACCCCGAGAAGAACGGCTCGCTCACGCCCGAGAGCGTGACGCCGTACAGCAACCGACGCGTCTGGTGGCGCTGCCCGGCCGGGCATGAGTACCAGGCGATGATCTCTGCGCGGAGCTCCAGCGGCAGCGGATGCCCGTATTGCAAGGGTCGCAAGGTCATGCCCGGGTTCAACGACCTCGCCTCGCAGCAGCCCAAGGTCGCTGCCGAGTGGGCGCAGGACCTTAACGGGGCGCTGACCCCGGAGATGGTCACGACGGGCAGCCACAAAAAGGTCTGGTGGCGCTGCTCGGAAGGCCACGTGTGGCGCTCGGTGATATTCACCCGCGCCCGCGGCACCTTCTGCTCCTGCCCCGTCTGCGCCGGCAAGGTGCGGCGCAGCAAAAAAATTCCAAGTATGTATATCCCCGCGGGGGATGCCATAACAAACACCAAGGAGGAGAAAAGACTATGAAAAAACGCCTTTTGGCGATGCTGCTGGTGCTCATGCTGGTAGTAAGCCTGCTGCCGGTCGGAGCATTGGCGGACGACGCCACTGTCGTTGGCGACTACGTTACGGTGAGTGTCGAGACGGGAAGTTATAAAAACAACTTAACCGTCAACGTATATGATCCGAGCGGCAATTTGTTGGAAACACTTACTTCTGACCAAGCCAGAACGTCTGATTGCGAAATCAGCATAAATCTAGGCAACGACAACTACCTGATAGAGAATGTCGATAAAACTGGCGATGGAAGCATGAGTGAGATAGCGGATACCGCCATTTCTTCCGATCGAAAGAGCTACAATAACAGGTGGAGCGCTACCGGCCAAGGTGGAAAGAACTTCACTCTCAACGTTTATCTGCGCGCTAATCCTACAGATACGCCCGAGACGCCGGAAGGAGTTTATGATGGCGGCGCCACGGTTAGCTTCCGCGCTTATATACCGCAGATGCTGAAGCTGCTCTACTGCGAGAATCCGTCGCTCGTGAACGACAACACCGAAATTACCGGCGTTGAGATGTTCTTCAGGGAAGCTTTCGGTTACGGGCAGTCAGAAAGCTTTGCCGATATTAACAGAGAAGAAGACTATTTCAATACGGTGCTTTCAAATGAAACCGGGAAGGCAGTCCCCGCGAATGTGTCTGAAATACGCATAAGCTATAAAAACGGGGATACAGAAGGCGTTGCCTCGATTAAGGCCGGGGACCTCAGCTTCGTGTATCACAGTGGTGTAGGGCACTATTATTCCATAGAGTCCAGCAATCATACTGTTCATGTAGTTTATTTTTATAATGAGACGGATGGTCATACTGGAAACAACTATTTCCAGTACGCCGTGCGCTTCGTTAATCACGGTGAGTCTCTCGGCGAGGATATGCCGGCCGACCCGGACTATGGTACCGGAAACCTGTATAGGTTCGTGAACTGGGAGCAGGGCAGCTATGATGGGACCGGCGAACCGTTCTTCTCCACGACTGAGGTAAACGAAGATTTAACGGTCTTTGCACGTAAAGTTTCCTCAAGTGAACACGGCGGCACGGAAATTCACGTGCTAAACGAGAATGACTCACTTCTCAACCGTGTGGTTGAGCTTTACAACGCTGCGTACACTGACGCACCGATTGATATTGATGATATCGATCGTGAAAGTGTTAAAATTAACGCCTATGACGCTAACGAAAACACCACAAACGAAGATTATTATAGCAACGGGTGGAGAGAGTATCAGTCTGTTGAATACTATTGGGTTTGTAACTATGACGCGCCGACAGGATTCGAGACAGTACAGAACACACATATCGGCTACGATAATATTATCGGAGTTAATGTGTACTTCACTGTTAATGGCGGTGAAGAACAGAGTGTAAGTATTCCGGTAGGCGAATACCCCGGCGATGTTGCAAAGAGGCACGGTAGTACGGACAACATTATCGAGCTGCTAATAAATTCTGCCCCTGAAAAGCCCGACGATGACGATCTCGACGTCGACCCCGACGATCCTGACGACACCGGCCTGCTGACAAACGCAGTAACGGTAACTTGCACCAACACTGATGTCAAGCACGATGCAAAGACCTTTGATCTGCTCCCTGGCAGCTTTAGCATCGGAGACGTTGTCTACACGACGGAGGGTTACACCTGCACCGTTACCGTCAATGCCGGCGCTTATGTGACTGCTTATTCCAATTCCACCGAGAACGGCACCCACGCGCTCGCCGAAGACGAAAGCAGCACCAAAACCATCAAGCTTGTCTACCACGGCAACAGCTGGACTGTGCCCGAGGGCGCCATTCCCGTCAACTTCAACGTCACTTGCGACGCCGAAGGCCCCGAGGAGCCGACCGTCCCCAAGAAGCCCGGCGAGGCTGATCTCGGAAAGCTTTCGGTAAAGCTCGATTGCGTCAACACCGACGTGGAACACAAAGATGGCGTGTTTAAACTGGAGTCTTCCAACTGCACCGTCGATGACGTGGTTGCCAACACTGAGGGTGTTTACACCTGCGTCGTCACGCCGAATTACGACTCAATTCTGAACACCTACAACGAGAATGTTGGAGTGGCGCACAACTACACCGATGACACCGCCCCCGTTTTCACCCTGACTTGGGATGCAGACACCAAGGCATGGGTTGCGGATACGGACAACACTTCTATCACCCGCAGCGTACAGTGCGAATCCGCCGAGCTTCCTGACGACTATGTGGCCGAGTACCACGTCATGAACCTGTATGACGAGCTGGATATAATAGCCGCGAAATGGGATAAGGCATTCACCGGATTCTATCTGACCGAAAGGCTCGACGAGTCTCTGGGGAAGCCTAATAAAGGTCCAGTCGATGGCAATGGATGGGACAATGAGCGCACTTACTACACTGTCAAAAACGGCGCTTATGGCAGTGATGAATATATGGCTTACACAGATGTCTATGGCCTTAATTACTATTACATCCAAGACAATGGCACCGCTTTGACTACGGCCACCTACCTTTTCACCGACATTCTGGTAACCGCACCGGACGAGAATCACGTCTCGGAGATATATGTCCTGTTTGATATACGCCTCTACGACGATTACAACAGCGGTTATTGGCAGGATACAGATCAGGACGGAGATCCCGACTGGGTCGTCTACAAAGCGCAGAGCTTCGGCAGCGGAAATGGCCGCTGGAAGGCAGGCAGCGATATAATCCTCGAAGACCTGGACGGAAGCCGACCGTATTACGAGCCCACCCACGCAGATGTCAACGGCAGAGATGTAGTTTTCCTTGGCTGGGACGTGGAAAACCACGAGACAATTTACGAGCCCGGAGATAGGCCTACAAACCTGATAACGGATGCATTTTCGATTACCGAAGATGTTCTCAGCAACTGCAACATAACTCCTCTCGAAGTTTGCCTGTACGGCGTATATGGCTACGCTGAGCCTGACGTCACAGACTACACCGTCACCATCGCTCCGGCGAACATTATAGCCTACACCGGCGGCACCGCCTACGGCGCTATAGTCGACGGCAGTGGCAATGAGTTTGAGCAGACCACTTCCGGCCTGCCTGAGCCCGGCTATCACCTCGAGCTCTCTCAGGACATTCAGGATTGGCTGGAAGAGCAGACAGGCCAGCCTGTTGGCAATGACCTGAGCACTTATCTGACGTTCTACTATGAAGACAACGGCACTATTATTCGCCAGTGGTCGCTTGACTTGCTTGGCGTCTACTCCACCGACGCGACCGGTACGGCTACTCAGTATGTCTACGGAATGAACACTGACATTGGAGAGTACGATGTTCGTCTCCAGTATTGGAACGGTACTGAGTATGTGTTCGAAGATGACATAGACATGAGCGCAGCATCCGTCAATGAAACCTACACCATGTCCATTTACGGCGGCGGTCTTGACCAAAGCAGGATAAAGGCTGTGCTTACGGTTGGCGATGAAAGTATCGAAGCCACTACAGTTACCGACACCGGCGAACTCACCGTCCTCAGCACCACGAATGAAGAATACACCACCGACCTGAACGAGGACAGCAGCAGCCGGATTACTGCCGACGTGAACGACGGCACTACATTCACCGTAAACGACAGCGAAGTCACCCTTGAGCCTGAGGATGTCAAGCTGCTTGTCGACAGCGTCTCCAACAACGATGACTTCAACGCAGCGCTTGAGGACGACGCCAGGGATCATGTCAGCATGTACAACGCCGGTACGGAGAGCTTCTACCTCGACTTGGTACACGCCGATAACGGCAACGTACAGGTCGGCCTGGACGGCAGCCTCACCATCAGCTGGCCTATGCCCGATGACGCAGACCCCGACGGCGAGTTCACTATTGTCCACTACGTCGATATGGATCGCAGCGCAGTCATGGGAGAGGATAACCTGGCCAACGCCGACAAGGAGGAAATAAGCGTTATTCCCATCGGCGACCAGCTGATATTCAACGTCGAAAGCTTCTCCCCGTTTGTGCTTGTTTACGAGACGGATGACGGTTACGAGCCCATCATTCCCACCCCGGATCCGGATGACGATACGGAATATGTGCCGAAGTGGCTGAACACTGAGGATCACTTTGCCTACATCGTCGGCTACGAGGACGGCGAGGTCAAGCCTAACAACAACATCACCCGCGCCGAGGTCGCGACCATCTTCTTCCGTCTGCTGACCGACGACGCCCGCGCCAGGTACTGGAGCCAGACCAACGATTACACCGACGTTGCCGCCGACAGCTGGTACAACAACGCCATCTCCACGCTCAGCAACATGGGCATAATCAACGGCTACGAGGACGGCACCTTCCAGCCCAACGCGTCCATTACCCGCGCCGAGTTCACCGCCATCGCCACGCGCTTCTTCGACTACACGGCCGAGTATGACGGCGCCTTCAACGACGTCTCCCGCTCCGCCTGGTACGCCGACTGCGTGCAGGCTGCGGTGGATATGGGTCTGGTCGACGGCTACCCCGACGGCGGCTTCCACCCGAACAGCAACATCACCCGCGCCGAGGCCGTGACCATCGTCAACCGCGTGCTGAACCGCGCGCCGCACGAGGATCACCTGCTCGACGAGGACGAGATGAACGTCTGGCCGGACAACGTCTACGGCGCCTGGTACTACGCCGACATGCAGGAGGCCACCAACAGCCACGACTACGACTGGATCCGCGTATCCGGCGAGCGCGTCGAGGAGTGGACCGAAAAGCTCCCTGAGCGCGACTGGGCGGCTCTGGAGCAGGAGTGGAGCAGCGCATACAGCGGCTGACCCTTCGACGCAAAACCCCGTGACGGGGCTTGTAAAGGCAAATAACCCATAAAGCGAGAACGGCTTGGTCATTTGACCAAGCCGTTCTTTTCGTTACAGCCGTCAGCGTATTTGGGCCAGGAAGGCGTCCATCTTCGCGCCGTCGCTCAAGCCCTTTTCGTACAGGCGTCTGAGCGCGGCCTTGTCCCTCGTGAGCGTGTCCACGCCGCAGGTGTCGTCCGGGGCGACTATCAGCGCCCTGCCCTCTATGGCGTACCTCTGCGCCTGGTACACGCCGGCGTTGTAGCGCGAGGCGCGCTGTCTGAGCGCGTGAGCCGCAGCGGGGTACCTGTGCTGTATCCCGGCGGCCAGCCTTTCGTCCCTGGAGGAATTGCGCGGCACGCTCTCCGGCTTTGTCAGCAGCACGACCACGTAGTCGCAGCCGAGCGAAAACGCCTTCTCAACGGGCACGGGGTCGCCCAGGGCGCCGTCGAAGTACAGCCTGCCCTGCACCGGGTATGGACGGCACACGAAGGGTATGGAGGACGAGGCCTTCAGCACGTCGTAGTTGTCCTGGCCGATGTCCTCCTTCCCGAAGTAGCGCGCCTCGCCGGTCTCGGCGTCGGCGGCCACGACGCAGTACTCCATTCGGCTGCCGCGCAGCCCTCCGCCGGCGTCGACTATCCCTATCTTCATGTCCTGCTCCTTTCGCCCGCTGTATCCGCGCCGGAATAAAAGCAGCCGCCCTTTCGGGCGGCTGCGGATCGGCTTGCGGTGTTTATCAATACATTCCGCCCATATCGCCGCCGGCAGGGGCAGCGGGGACGTTCTTCTCGGGGATGTCGGCGACCAGGCTCTCGGTGGTCAGAACCATCGCGGAGACGCTGGCAGCGTTCTCGAGGGCGCTACGGCAGACCTTGGTCGGGTCGACGATGCCCATGGCGATCATGTCGCCGTAGGTCTCGTTGGCGGCGTCGTAGCCGAAGTTGGCGTTGGCCTCGTTGGCGACCCTGTCGAGCACGACGGCGCCTTCGACACCGGCGTTGAAGGCGATCTGGCCGATGGGGGCGAGCAGAGCCTTGGCGACTATCTGGGCGCCGGTCTTCTCGTCGCCGCTGAGGGTCTCGGCGAGCTTGGCAGCGGCCTTGCTGGCGCGGACGTAGGCGGTGCCGCCGCCGGCGACGATGCCTTCCTCGACAGCGGCGCGGGTGGCGTTCAGGGCGTCCTCGATGCGGAGCTTCTTCTCCTTCATCTCGGTCTCGGTGGCGGCGCCGACCTTGATGACGGCAACACCGCCGCTGAGCTTGGCCAGGCGCTCCTGCAGCTTCTCGCGGTCATAATCGCTGGTGGTGACGGCGATCTGGTTGTTGATCTGCGCTATGCGATCCTTGATGTCGGCGCTGTTGCCGGCGCCGTCGACGATGATGGTGTTCTCCTTGGTCACCTTGACCTGGCGGGCACGGCCGAGCATGGGCACGGTCGCGTCCTTGAGCTCCATGCCGAGGTCGGAGCTGATGAACTGGCCGCCGGTGAGGATGGCGATATCCTGCAGCATCTCCTTGCGGCGGTCGCCGAAGCCGGGAGCCTTGACGCAGACGCAGGTGAAGGTGCCGCGCAGCTTGTTCAGCAGGATGGTGGCGAGAGCCTCGCCGTCGACGTCCTCGGCGATGATGAGCAGCTTCTTGCCGGCCTGCACTATCTGCTCGAGCAGGGGCAGGATCTCCTGGATGTTGCTGATCTTCTTATCGGTGATGAGGATGTAGGCGTCGTCGAGGACGGCCTCCATCTTCTCGTTGTCGGTGGCCATGTAGGGGGTGATGTAGCCGCGGTCGAACTGCATGCCTTCGACGACCTCGCTGTAGGTCTCGGCGGTCTTGCTCTCCTCAACGGTGATGACGCCGCTCTGGCTGACCTTCTCCATGGCGTCGGCGATCAGCTTGCCGATGACCTCGTCGCCGCTGGAGATGGTGCCGACACGGGCGATGTCCTGGCTGCCGGACACGGGCTGACTGTTGGCGCGAATCTCGGCCACGGCGGCGTCGGCGGCCTTCTGGATGCCGCGGCGCATGACCATCGGGTTGGCGCCGGCGGCGCAGTTCTTCAGACCCTCGCGGATCATGGCCTGAGCCAGGATGGTGGCGCTGGTGGTGCCGTCGCCCGCGACGTCGTTGGTCTTGGTGCTGACCTCGCGGATGAGCTGGGCGCCCATATCCTCGTACGGATCCTCAAGCTCTATCTCCTTGGCGATGGTCACGCCGTCGTTGGTGATAAGGGGAGCGCCGAACTTCTTGCCCAGCACAACGTTGCGGCCCTTGGGGCCGAGGGTTATCTTGACGGTGTCCGCCAGCTGGTTGATGCCGCGCTCGAGAGCCTTGCGGGCTTCCTCGCCGTATATAATCTGCTTAGCCATAATTACTTGTTCCTCCTATATGATAAAACGCGCTTTTTAAATGAATTACTCGACTATCGCGAGGATGTCGCTCTGACGCACGATGGTCAGCTCCTCGTCGTCGACCTTGACCTTGGTGCCGCTGTACTTGCCGACCAGCACGGTCTCGCCGGCCTTGACGGTCATAACGACCTCGTTGCCGTCCACCATGCCGCCGGGGCCGACTTCGACGACCTCGTACACTTCCGGCTTCTCCTGCGCGGCAGAGGCGAGATAGATGCCGCTCTTGGTCTTCTCCTCGGCTTCCTTCTGCTTGAGCACCACTCTGTCAGCCAAAGGTTTGAGTTTCATTTTATATTACCTCCTGAGTTTTTATATACGAATTAAAACAGTTCGAGCGGGTTAGCACTCAAACACCTTGAGTGCTAACCCGCTTATAAATGTACCACAATTCTGAAAAAAGTCAAGGGTATATAAAAATAAAACTTGAAACTTTTTGTGAACTCGGATTCACGCTTCGCTCTCGTGGAAAAACCGCATATTCCTCGGCGCGATGAAGCTTATTCCGCCGGGAATCAGGTCGAAGACCACCTTTGTGGAGTGCTCGGCCTCGCCGTCTATGTTTATGACCTCGGTGTTCCTGCACGTCACCTCGAGGTGGCGGGTGCGCACATAGGTTATGTACTGCGGGAACTGGCGGTACTTGGCCTTGGCGTAGCTCATTATGACGCCCAGCAGCTTGGCGCGGTTGACGCCGGAGGCTATCAGCACGTCCATGTACCCGTCGTCGGGGCGCGAATCGTTGGTGGGGTTGAAGCCGCCGCCGTAGAAGCGGCCGTTGCAGACGCAGACTATGTTCAGCTCCGGCCCGCAGGTCAGGCCGTCGACCGTCGCGGTCATCGGTGTACTGACGCCCTTGCAGTAGTTGACGATCAGGCTCACCACATAGCCCGCCGCGCCGCCTATCACGGGTATGCCGCTGTACTTGTGCACGTCCGTGCCCACGCGCGCATCCAGACCCATGGAGCAGATGTTGACGGCGTAGCGGTCGTTGCACCTGATTATGTCTATGGGCCGCACCTCGCCCGTCATCAGCTCGGTCAGGTCGAAGAACCTGTCCTTCTCGTCGCCGAACATGCGGATGAAGTCGTTGCCCGTGCCGCAGGGGAAGTGCGTCACGGCCACGTTTGGCAGCAGCGCCGCGCCGTTTACGCACTCGTTGAGCGTGCCGTCGCCGCCGCAGGCGTAGACGCGCAGGTCGCCGTGGGTCTGCGCGTCCTGCCTTATCTTCCCGCAGGCGTCCATGGGCGCGCTGGTGACGTATATCTCAAACTCGTCCCGCTCACGCATGAGAGGCGGCAGGCGGTTCATCGCCTCGTGTATAAGACGCAGCTTATCCTCCGGCTTCTGCTTGCCGGCGACCGGGTTGACTATGAAAAGGTGCTTCATTTATTCTGACCTGCCTTGCCTTTTTCTCTCTCGCTGAACATGAACAGGGTGCATTTTATCATACCATTGTACAGCTTGCGGCGCTTATCCGCGCGGCAGCCCAGCAGGCTCTCCGCCTGTTCGTCGGAGGTCAGCAGGCTCAGCCGCCACATGCCGTTTTCGCGCCACGCCCCGCCGAAGCCGCGCAGCAGCTCCTGCGCGGCGCGCTTTTCCATCAGCCGCTCGCCGTAGGGCGGATTCGTGACTATCACGCCGTTTTCCGTGCGGCGGCCGAAGCCGCGCGCGTCGGCCACGGAGAAGTCTATGTATTGCTCCACGCCGGCGCGGCGCGCGTTCTCGCGCGCGAGCCTTACGGCCGCGGGGTCGGTGTCTGAGGCGTAGATGCGGTAGTCGCCGCTGTACTCCCTCGCGCGGGCGCTCTCCCGCTCGAGCTGCCAGACCTCGCCGGGCATGGCCGGCCAGCGCTCGGCGGCGAAGCGCCGGTTGATGCCGGGCGCGCGCCCCTTGGCGGCGAGAGCCGCCTCTATGGCTATGGTGCCGCTGCCGCAGAAGGGGTCGCACAGCTCGCCGCGGCCGCGGTAGCCGGACACGTCGACGATGGCCGCGGCCAGCGTCTCGCGCAGCGGAGCCGCGTTGTGCGCCGGGCGGTAGCCGCGCTTGTGCAGCGCCGTACCGGAGGTGTCCAGGAATATGCGGCACTCGTCCTTCAATATGGAAAAGCGTATCTTGTGCTCCGCGCCCGTCTCCGGCATGTGCGCCAGGGCGTAGCGGCTGCCCAGGCGGACGGCGGCCGCCTTCTTTATTATCCTCTGGCAGTCGGGCACCGAGTGCAGGGCGCTGTCCACGCTCCAGCCCTCCACGGGGAAGGCCGCGTCGCGCCCCAGCCAATCCTCCAGCGGCAGCGCGCGCACTCCCTCGAACAGCTCGTCAAAGCTCCCGGCCTTGAACGAGCCCAGGAGCAAAAGTATGCGCTCGGCAAAGCGCGAGCGTAGGTTGGCGCGGGCTATGCCCGCCTTATCTGTTTTGAAACGAACGCGCCCGTTCTCCGGAGCGACATCCTCCATGCCCATATGCCTCAGCTCGTTGGCCAGCGGCCCCTCGAGGCCGAAAAGGCAGCTCGCCGCAAGCTCCAACCGCTCCGCCGGCACAGCCGGTGCCATACACATCCCACCTAAGTCAATCGTTTTATAAGCATTAGAATACTATATTTTTATTCTCTTGTAAACAGGCACTTTCCCGGTTAGATACAATTGTAAATAAGCGTTTCGTATAGCGCACAGTCTTTGATATAAATTTAGCCATTTAGACAAATTTGCCTGTGAATGAGCCATTAAATACTGTGATTTTTGAGAATTTCACAAAAGTCTATTGAAATATTTCCAGAGGAGCGTTATATTATAAGCGTTCATGATTTATTCATTTATTGCGCCGGAGCGCGTGAAAGCGCCAGCGCGGCGCAAAGCTTACACAGTGAAAACTCAAGCATTCAGAAGATGGAGGGTCTTCGGCTGCCCGCAGCGCTGATCTATGGCAGTGTGAGGGAGCCATGCTTGTATTTTCATATCCGTCCCATACCGTAAGAGAGGAACAAAACTAAAAGGAGTGTGAGTTTATGGTAACTTTCATCATCGGTTTGGTTATCCTGATTGGCGGCGCCGCGCTCTACAGCAAGCTCTGCGAGCACGTGTTCGGGCCCGACGACCGTCAGACTCCGGCGTACACCAAGCAGGACGGCGTTGACTACGTCCCGATGCGCGGCTGGAAGAACAGCCTCATAAACCTTCTCAACATTGCAGGCACCGGCCCCATCATAGGGCCCATCCAGGGCATCCTCTTCGGGCCCCTCGCCTTCATCACCATCCCCATCGGCAACGTCATCGGCGGCGCCATGCACGACTACATGAGCGGCATGATTTGCCTGCGCGACGGCGGCAGCCAGATGCCGGATATGATCAAGAAGTACTCCAACAAGGGTATCTACGCGGTCTACAACATCTTCCTGTGCGTGCTGCTGCTCCTCGTCGGCGCGGTGTTCGTCTACACCCCGGGCGACATAGCCGCCACTCAGGTCTTCATGCGCTCCGGCGCTGCGACCGACTGGGCCACCTGGGTCATCTACGGTGTCATCTTCCTGTACTACCTGATTGCCACCGTGTTCCCGATTGACGCCATCATCGGCCGCATCTACCCGATCTTCGGCGCCATCCTCCTGTTCTCCGCCGTCGGCGTGTTCGTCGGCATTTTTGCCAAGCAGTACCCGCTGGTCGAAGTCTGGGACCCCTGGATCAGCACCGTCGTCAATGATGCCGGCGAGAAAATCACCATTGACTATCAGAGCTACTTCAGCGCCAACCACTTCCTGCCCGTCTTCTTTGTCACGGTCGCGTGCGGCATTCTGTCTGGCTTCCACTCCACCCAGACTGCCATCATCACCCGCACCATGAAGAGCGAGCGTCAGGGCCGCACCACCTTCTACTGGATGATGACCCTCGAGGGCTTCATCGCCATGGTTTGGGCTGCCGGCGCCATGGGCGCTTACAACCTCGGCCTGCAGGCCTTTGACGGCAACCTCGCCACTCAGACAATAGGCATTGTCTGCAAGGACATCCTCGGCAACATAGGCGGCATCATCGCCATCGTCGGCGTCATCGTCCTGCCCATCACCTCCGGCGACACCGCGCTGCGCGCGCTGCGCCTGACCCTTGCCGACACCTTCCACATGGAGCAGAAGACCAACGGCAAGCGCATGGTTCTGGCCGTGCCCGTGTTCATCCTGGTCGCCGCCATCATCGTCTGGGCCAAGTTCAACAGCTCGGGCTTCCAGACCCTGTGGCGCTACTTCGCCTGGTCCAACCAGACTCTGAGCCTCTTTGCCTTCCTCGCCATCTCCGTCTGGATGTTCGAGAACGGCAAGAGCAAGTGGGTGTGGATCCCGCTGATCCCGGGCTGCTTCTACACCTTCATCTGCTCCAGCTACCTGGCCACCGCCACCATCGGCTTCCACCTGCCCTGGAACGTCGGCTACATCATCGGCGTCGTCCTCGCGGTTGCCTACGTCGTGGCTATCGTGGTCTACGGTGGCAAGCGTGCCAAGCGCGTCCTGCGCGCTGCCTGAGTGAGCGCGAGCGCGTGACACAAGTTTAATCCGTCCCGCCCGGTCCATAGAACGGGCGGAATGAATTGGGGAAGGCTCTCCGGAGCCTTCCCTTTTTTTATCCGCGCGCGGCAGGATGGTGTTGAATTGCGCCGTGCGCGGTGGTATAATTCCCCCGCACAGACTCACGCCGGACGCGTGTTATCACGTCTGAGCGCCGGGCGAGACCCGGCGGGAGGAGACGGGGGAAGGCGGTGCGAATCCGCCGCAACAGCCATTGCCGTGTGCAAATGCAAGCCGGAATGCCCGTCCGTCCGTTGAGCGCGCGAGAGCACCGCGCGCTCCATCGTGCGCTGCGACTACTTTGAAGGAGTGTGTGTATGCACAACAAGATGAAGAAATTTGCCGCGCTGCTGCTGGCGCTGGTCATGGTTTTCGCCCTCGCCGCCTGCGGCGGCGACGCCGGCACCCCGACCGCCCAGCCCACTGAGAGCGCCCAGCCCACCGAGTCCGCCCAGCCCGGCGAACAGCCCTCGGAGACGCCCGACGGCGGCGAGGCCGAGGCCTCCGTTTGGGACGGCGCGATGTACGCCGAGGACACCGAGCTTGGCGAGGGAGCGAGCACGATAACCTTTGAGTGCACCGCCGATGACAAGACCGTGACCTTCACCGTCCGCACCGACGCCGAGTTCCTGGGCGACGCGCTGCAGGAAAACGGCCTGCTCGAAGGCGAGGAGAGCGAGTTCGGCCTGTTCGTCAAGGCCGTCAACGGCATCGCCGCCGACTACGAGGCCGACGGCTGCTACTGGGCGCTCTACATTGACGGCAGTTACGCCACCACGGGCGTTGACACCACGCCCGTGACCGACGGCGGCAGCTACAGCTTTGTCCGCGAGGCCGCGTAAGGGAGGTCTCAGCATCCGCGAGATGGCGGTATTCGCCATGTTCGGCGTCACGATGTACGCCTCCAAGGTGCTCATGGAGGCGATACCGAACGTGCACCTGCTGGGCATGTTCACGATGCTGCTAACGGTGGTATACCGCTCGCGGGCGCTGTATCCCATCTACGCCTATGTGCTGCTCAACGGCCTGATGGCGGGCTTCTCGCCCTGGTGGCTGCCCTACCTGTACATCTGGACGGTGCTCTGGGGCGTGACCATGCTCCTGCCCCGGCGCATGCCCGACAAGGTCGCCGCCGTGGTCTATCCCCTGGTCTGCGCCGCGCACGGCCCGGCCTTCGGCACGCTCTACGCCCCGGCTCAGGCGCTGATGTTCGGCCTGGACTTCAAAGGCATGGCGGCCTGGATAATCGCCGGCCTCCCCTGGGACGCCATCCACGCCGCCGGCAACCTCTGCGCCGGCCTGCTGATACTGCCATTGAGCAAGCTTCTGCGAAAGCTGAACGAGCGAATAGGTATAGAAACCCCTCAATAAAAAACCGCACCAGTCCTCGGACTGGTGCGGTTTTCTTGTGTCTCAAAAAGGCCTCGCAGAGTTTCGCCGCCTGCGGCGAAAGGGACTGAGATCATTTTCGGCGGCGGCGTGTACGTCGCCGAAAATACTT
>ENA-OWPP01000878-OWPP01000878.1-human-gut-metagenome-genome-assembly--contig:-NODE-878-length-30549-cov-2.625992_pt1 | contig 30549 bp, 39 predicted proteins | sample MGYA00248265_ERZ651848 | MGnify/ENA primary metagenome ERZ651848 (study PRJEB26924, sample SAMEA4378233) | human gut metagenome | biome: human gut; feature: human-associated habitat; material: faeces...
TCCGGAACTTCTCTGTAAGATCCTTCGCCGGCATACTCTCTTTTTCACAGCGTTTCCTGATTTTAATAATACTAAGCCGCAGACATCTGCCGCCTGCTCTTTCAGCTTTTCTTTTTCCGCTACAACCTGTTCCTGGCTCCATCCATGAGCGGCGGCGTACTGATCTATCGCATCAAACCCCATTTTTACCGTATTAACAAACGCTGCATCATCGCCATAGAGCCCCTGAGACTGGGTTACCACGTTTTGCTTAATAGCGGAGAACTGCTGATCCTGAAATTGCTGGAACTGGCCAACCTCATACCGGCGTTGTGAAATGACTGCATGGACTGCTGCAATTGAAAAGATAACTGCTGACGGGCTTCGCCATCCGGCACGGTACCCAGCAAGTCCTGAGCTTTCTGCTGCATGTTCTGCATGACGACATCGCTTTGCCCGAGCGCAGCTTTTCCCTGCTTCGTTATCAGACCATTGTCAGGATTGTTGAACTGGTCATCACCGAACTGATTAAACTGCAGCAGAGCATCCTGGCTAAGCGCTACATCAGCCTTGCGCTTTGCATCAGCCATCATATTGATCGACGTATCAGCAGCCTGCTGGATACCCTGCACCAGCGGATTTTCCGGCACACGAAGATTACTCGTCATCACCGGCGCGGTTTGCGTCTGGCTCTGGCGTTGATATTGCGGAACGGTTGGCATAGTCAGCTCCTTTTACTTAGCGGAAAGCGGCTTCCAGGTACCGCCCAGTGTCTTGTATGCATTAAGACCGGTCAGCGTGGAGTTGAGCAGTGTTGAACCTGCGCCAAGCATTCCGGACTGCTTATCAATTTTCCCTTGCGCTCGGCTGGTATCAGCCTGGAATTGCAACCCGGCGGCCTGTCGCTGGCCATTGTTGATGGTGGTCAGTGCGTCAAGCGTCCCCTGCTGCATGGTTTCAGTTGTCAGGTCCAATGCGTTACCGCTCGTCAGGTCGGCGCCGTTAGCCGCCAGAGCGGTGGTCTGTTGACCGGCAACCCGCCGGGCCTGCTGCCGCTGCTGGTATGCCTGGTCATTAGCTGTATTGATAGTGTCGCGGGCGGCCTGCTCCTGAGCGTCGGCGTTAGCGTTCGCCAGTGCGGCATTAGCGCGGCCTGTCTGGATCTGGCTGTAAGCGCTGAGACCGCCAGAGACGGCGGAAACTGCCAGCGCTGCGGTACCGACATCACACATGGTCGATCTCCTTCGTAAAGTGGTGAAATGGCATGCCCTTTAATCCGTATGGTTCAGGGTCAGCAAGAGTGAACCCCATCCAGTGAAGCCAGGATTTTACTGCGTGGTTACGCGCATCTACGTAATTTTCAAGCACGCGATACCCGCGTGACATGTCACGAAGAACCGGGCGGCAATGTCGGAGGAATGTCAGCGGCTGATGCTCAATGTGGTCGGTGCTTACAAGCCACGGAATACCGCGCCCGGTGATGATCGATGCCGGAGATATACCGAAGATGGTTACCACCTGGCCGTTAATCATTCCTGCAGCGGCTACCGAAGCGCTTTTCATAGCGCGAGTGATGACCTCCGCCGGAGTCATCCCAGCGGCAGCCATAAACTCATCGTGGTCTGCCTGGCGGACATGCGGGAGAATTGCGCTGATATGCTCGTCAGTAACGCTGACTATCTCAACTTTTCGCATATCAGCCCCCTACCGTTACGCGCGGTATAATGGCCAGAATGCCAAGCGGCAGCGGATCGGAATGGCTAATTACAACTCGCCCGTTACGCTCCCAGTTTGCATCGAGGTTCATATCGATGATGCCCGTCTTTAGCCCTACCGGGTCGTCGTAGAATTCCCACTCACGCTGGGTATACTCCAGTAAGTGAGCATCATCTGTTCCGGCCCAAACCGAGCGCCCGCTGTTGAGCATTACACAAAGCTGATTGATAAGTTTGGTCTTATCCAGCAGCGTAGACTGCCCTGCAACGTTCACGTCCAGCGTTTCGATAACCGCGGCTACCGGCAAACCGATATGCACCACTGACGAGTGGTTTTCGATCGTCACTTCGCCGCCTGATACAACCTGCTGAGGTTCAACGTTACCGTCGGCAAGAATGCTAACCGTCTGCCCCTCGAGGTGAGACAGTCCCGAAAATGTCCGACGTGCTATCGACCATGTTGATTGCGCAGTGTTGCGCAGCGCTGTCGGCACATCACGGTTTGCTAATACGGTAGCCACTGTTGATGAGATAACACCAGCAATGCTCAAACGCATCGACTTGCTGACACCGCCTTCGGTATAGGGAATATGGATCTCGTAATCAGTGCTCGATGAGTCGAAGATTGCAGAGCTGCATGTTAGCGTGAATTCATCCTGGTAGGTCCAGCCACCGGCGGAACTGATCGTCATTGTGCGTGAAGAATCGGTGTTTTCTCCGCTGTAAGACAGGCCAGAATCCACGAAAAATGCATCCTGCTGTTCTGTAAACTGCCTGGTGTTCAGTCGCTCAATATAACGAACTGTCGATCCATTTATCGTACGGCGGATAAGTGCATATACAGCATCAACCTGCCCTTCACTGATGCTACATAGCGACTCTACACCTCCATTTTTTAGCGGGTGAGGATGCCAGGCATATACCTGCTGCTCACGGAGATAAGTCAGGCCAAGCAGCATGCCGTCACTCCTCGCACACCATGCAACGCTGAACGGCTGTACAGACAAAGCCCAGTCCCTGATGCTGTAACCGTTAAACAGGTGACTGGCCAGGAGGGTCAGATCACTTGATTGATAGCTGTCCTGGTCGAATGAGTAAAACAAGTCACGGATGATGGAGCCCTTCTGCTGAACGTACAGTGCAACGCTGCCAACATTGATTGGAGCCAGATCACTGCTACCGTTGAATGACTGACCGGACATCGCAAAGCCGCCGGTTCCCGTCAGGTTACCGTTGCTGTCGCCTGTCACCTTGAACTCTCCGCCGCTGGTCAGCACGATAAGCTGACCGACATCAAGAAGGTGCAGGATTTTGTTCAGCTGGCGACCGGCGTAGTTATAGGTGATCGCATCGTCGTCAACCTTCGGGTTGCTGCGATAGAAGTTGTGATAATCACCGGTACGGCTACACCATATAGTTTGAGGAAATGCCCGGCTGCCGCCGAAAATAAGCCGCTGCTGGTAATAGGTAACTGTACCCGGGTAGCCGTCAGTATCGTTCCAGGCATAATGCGCCCATTTGTAAGTGGCAAACGTGCTACCCACCACTTGCGCCGGCAGCTCGATCTCACCATCCTGACGTGGCACAACGTCGGCCGTTGCAGTTAGTCCATCTCCGGCGACGGCGGTAATACGGCACACGCCAAAACCACTATGCAGATAGCGCCACAACACACCGTTACGGCCACCAAGCCCCCAGCCATCCCAGGAATCTCCCGTTGTATGGGTCGGAGCAACAGTGCCGGTGGTGCCATTAGAACCGCCGTCAACACAGCGATAAAAGTTCTCCTGATATCGGCACTCGTCACCGATCCCGATGTCTTTGTCGGTTTCCCACCGACCAACACTATCTACCGCTTTCTGTTCCATGTAGAACAGTTTTCCCACGTGCTGGCTTTTGAAAATCGGGCTGTTGGCAGTCAACGTTACGGATCCAGTTCGGCCTGAGGCGTACACAGTTACCGAGTCGTCTGTGTTCAGGTCCTGGAATGGCCCGCTGGTTGTTGTCACTGCGGCGGTGCGCCAGTCAGCCTCTCCGTAACGGCGGATCTCAAGCGGCGGATAATCGTTGTGGCACACTGTCATCACATCGGCAGACTGCGTAAATTTCAGCTCAGAGATGACGCTCACCGGCCATGGGGTAGCCACTTCAACAGGGCTGCCGCCGTCCGTAACCAGCGCGCCGTTAGACCAGACACGGAAATAGTGATCACCGAGTTCGAGCGCATAGGTTTGCGATACGCTGAACTGGAACGGTATTAGCCGGCAGTAACGGTCTGCATATTTCGCGCTCCCCAGGAACCGGAACCCGGGACGATTTTCAATGCCACCTGACTGCCGGACGATGAAATTGCGGCAGCGGCGCAATGACGTCTGGTATTTTTCAAGATCGATTCGACCATACAGTGAAGGAGATATCTCGCCGCCAGCCAGCGACGGCTGCACCAGTGAATAAGCCATCAGCAGATCCTCGCACTGGCAAGGTCTGACATCGCCTGCTGCGGTTCATGTGCCTCATCCAGAGAGCGTTGCATGGCCGCCGTAAGCACCTGCTGATAATTGGCCATTGCCTGCTGGCCGAGACTGGCATTTGCCGCGATAGGCATGGCTATTTCTGCCGCCATACGCCACGAAAGCGCATCAGCGAACAGGGCATCAAACATCGTCGGGTCAGTGATGCTTTTCACGTATAGCAGTACCGCCTGAGACTCATTGGTATGAATGACGCGGCCAGTGCCATCTTCATTGCTGCCAACTTCAAAAACAGGCTTATCCTGCAGAACGATATGAGACCCAGTGAACCACTTCGGTAATATGGCAGCTATGCGCGCGCAGTCGGTAGGGTACTGATACCGGAACAACCATCCCGGCGCAGGGTCGCCAAGGTCAGCCAGGACAACGCGCGACATGGCAAAGTTCCAGTCGTTGTCTGCCAGAACTGCGTCGCGCATGGACTCGTAAAACAGGTTGCAGGTATATGCCTCTTTGGTCTTTTCGGTGAGGCTGTTAATCGTCCGGCTGTTGCCTATACGTGCCAGCGCGATATTACAGATATTGATCACTGATGCCATATCATCCACCAACTAAAAAGGGGCTTTCGCCCCTTTGGTTATGAGGGCTTACACCCCGAGTTCTTTTCGCCTTTCGGCGATCTTCGCCTTCAGAGTTTCCGCTTTGGTATTGAAATGCGGCGCTTCGCCGAACATTTCTTCATACTGTTTGCGCAAATCGTCGAGCTCGGTTAACTCTTCTGCACTGGCCGGGACAATCTTTTCGCTCAGGCTGGCATCAACGGAAACCAGATTACTTCCCGGCTCACCGTCGTAGGTAACGATGTCGCCCGGCTCATGCAGGCGGCCATTGATGAATGACCGCTTAGCGACTTTGTACTCAGGCATTGGTTTGCACGCCTCCGGTGATACCCGCAGTGACTTTGCCAGTGGTCGGCGCAGTACCAGTCACCGTATAGTTCAGACGGATGTAGCGTTCCATCTTCATCGGCAACGTGATAACCGGAGACTTATAGCCCAGCACCAGAGACGCCAGAGGGATCGTCATGGACAGCACGTCCGCAGCGGAACTGAATGCAGAGTTGTCATCGGTTTGCACCGTCACAGTCAGGCTGGTCAGGTTGTTGAAACCTTCAACCACCTGGATAAGCAGCGGGATATCGCCATATTTACCGACATCTTTATTGCTGCCGGTATCAATGACGTTGGTAGAAGCAGCCGTGGCCGTAATGGCCTGAGCTGCGGAAAAAAGCGCTTGCTGGTCGAGCAGCATGATCCCCCCTTACGCCGTTACGGCTGATTCAGTATTCAGGATGGCGTCAGCGCGACGGATCGGAATACCCAGGAAAGAAACGATTTTCTTACCGGCATATTCGTCGATCGTCAGGTTAACGTTTTTCGCATTCATAGCCTGCTTGTGCAGCCAGGCATGGATGGTCTTGTTGCAGTAGATGACCTCTTTACCATCGCCCAGCATTGCTACATCACGCGCGTAGTACGCATCAACCATCATGCTGATGAGGTCGGCGCCGGTTGCAGCATCTTTGGTCAACGTGGTGACATCGATGTTGCAGATGCGCGAGATCGAACGCCAGTCACGGACTGACAGGCCGAGATGCCATTTGAACTCATCACGGTAAGCCAGGAACTGACCGCCGTTCGCATCGCTGACCAGGTCATTACCCAGATCCTGATGCTGGAACCCGGCGACCATACCTTCCGGATAGATCATGTGCGCGGTGTTCTCACCCCAGGACATGAACCAGATGGAGGTATTGGTAGAACCACTACCACCGGCGTTGAATACGTTCTCCGCGCTGGCCGCTTTGGAGGTGCTAAGAGTGTTGAAGCGCGGAGCCAGGCCCATGAACGCTTCCGGCTCAGCATCGGTATTGCCGTAGAAGGTGTAGCGGGAAACCTTGTTGTTGAAGCCCTGCAGCTTGCCCATGTTCTCGGACACGCGGAACGAGTCCGCATTACCGGAGCGATCGGCCAGGTCTTTGTCCACAAAGCCAAGGTCGTACAGCATACCGGTAGTGTCAGTCACCGGAACGGTCTGGGTTTTGGTAGGCTGCACGCCCTGGTTGTAACGGCGCCACACCGGCTCGGGAATACCGGCACGGATGGTAGTTTTGTGCTTGGAACCGTCGTTACACGGCACGTAAATCGCATCGGTAATGACATCGTTGCTTTTCGCCAGCTGCTCGACGATTTTAGCGATCCGCCCGTTCTTGTCGGTACGGCTGTACACGTCAAGAAGAGAAGGCAGCGTCTGACCAATTAAAGCCATGATTACACCTCACTATTTTTTGCTTGGATAAAACGCTTCGACCAGATCGTTTTTCGGCGATCCGTTACCCTGGCCAGTGACGAAACTGTCTTCACTCATCAACTTGCCTACCTTTGCGAACGCCCGAACCATTTCCGGGTGGTTACCCAGGCCGGTAGAGTCAAGGAATTCGCGGAACTCTTTCGATGCGAAGGTATCCAGCGCCTTCTGCGCGTGTCCGACGGATACCGTTAATTTGTCGCCACCGATTTCTTTGTCAGCCTTCGTGTCAGCTGCCCACTGTTCAACCTGCTGCCCCCACGACTCAGCCTGGCGGTTCTGGATTTGCTCCTGCAGTTGTGGCCACAGTCCAGCCAACTTCTGCGCCTGGTCATTAGAAAGACCAAGCTCGCGCGCCACGGGCTCAAACAACTCAACAGCTTTTGAGTCCAGCTCAGTGCCTTCAGGTGCCGTTAGTTCATATTTTTCTGGAACCGATGGTTCAGCAGAAGGAGTTGGCTTATCGCCAGTCGGCTCAGGTTTACCACCATCAGCTGGCGAAGGTTCTGGATCTGCTGCTGGTTGTTGCGCTGCTTCAGATTGCTCAGCCGCAGGAGTCGGGGATGGTTCGGATGCTGCTGGAGCTACCCCACCATCTGCAGGCTGCTCATTGCACAAACGCCGATACATCAGACGCTCAAATAAATTCATCGCTATTCCTCGCTGGCCTCTTTGGCCATTGCCAGATACTGATCGGGACACGCCTCCATCACGTCGGAAAAGACTTTCAGTCCCGTGTTACGTTTTCCTTCGGCGAAGGCTGCCGAGAGCGCCTCACCGGTATAAGTCGTACGCCACACCCCAGCCTGCTCAATCAGGCGCCAGATGAAACGGCGGCCGTGTTCTGTCTCGCAGATGAGGCGCAGGTCATTAAGTTCGTTCTCTCGCCGTAACTGCTGCCTTTTGAGCTCATCTGCTGCCAGTTCTTCACGCTCTTCTTCGCTCAGGTAATCAGTCATTGCGTAACCGCCGGCTGCTGAGCAGCATCAGAGAGGGTTTTTAACAGGCTAGGGTCAGCGGTGTTGGTATCGCTCAGGGTCTTAGCGGTTGCGCCAGCTTGCTGGGCCATAGCCATCATCTGCTGCTGTTGTTCCATTTGAGCGCGCTGTTCGCGCGTGGCTTGCACCTCATCATCAGAGTTAACGATCGTGGCCGGGACGCCGAGCATATTTCCGTACTCGTCAATCGTCTGGTCGATATTGAGTTTGTCGAGCGCCGCAGGATTGGCTTTTGCAAGATTCCCAACAAAGCCAACGAAGCGCTCAACGCTGCTGATCCCTATAGATTTCTGGGCCTGTGCCAAAATGGATACATATTCAACTTTCAGAGGAGTGCCCTGCAGTTCTTCCGGTGGCTCAGGAAAGAGGTTGCGGCGCGCCATGATGTTGAATGTGCGATCAACGAAAGGATCAAGGAACTCATCATTAAGTCGCTCCAGTACTGGACCAAGCTGCAGGAGTTTCTCATCCTGCATTGCGGCCACAGCCTCCACTGGCATGCTCCTGGTGTTGATGGTGCTGAACAGGTTAAACAGGTCAGAGAAGAAGCAGGCTTCAATCATTTGGCGGTCATCAGCAATGCTGCCGAGCATGTCATTAAGCTGCGGGCTGACGGCGTAAGCCGGACGCACTAGCTTGGTAGCATCAACCTCATCGACATAAGTAACTCCGCCAGGGGCAAGGTTGATCAGCTTATTTTTAAGACCTGTCGGGGCCACCATTGGCGGGTTAACAAGCTTATCGATCGCGTTAGCTTTGCGAATTTGCTCCAGCTGCAGCGCCTTACCAGTACCGAGCGCCATCATTCCCGGGCAGTTGCTCCCGTAAACGTCCTCCCCGTTAATCTCCCAGCGCGGTGAAAGGATAGGCGGCTCATCAAAACCAGCCTCACGAAGGAGCTTGTCACCGTCTCCAGACAACTCGAAATACACCGATTTGAATGCCTTGTTACGGGAATTCAGCTTGCCGTTCACACGATCGATATTGGGTTCTGTCAGATGGACCACATCGAACCATGCTTCATAGTTCGCGTTATCCCAGGCACCGCGCACGGCGTTACTGACGTTGTCCAGGCCAAACTGCATTACAATCTGGCGGGCAGTCATGGAGAAAACGCGATACGTGGTATCGACTGACAAACGATGCGAGTTTGACAGGTAGTAACTTCCGATCGGCAGAGGATGAGTACGAATCACATCTTCGTCGTCTTCGAGAACCGCCATAGCCGCGGTACCAAAAACACCAAGGTGCCGGTAGATAATCGGCAGGGACTGGTAGACGTTAGAGCGGTTCATGACGTCGTTCATCCTGGTCATGACCACATCAAGCCAGCGTTTTACCGGTCCATATTGCATCATCTCCGGATCCGGCGTTGCCAGCTTAAACCATGGGCGGGTTGGGCTGGTGATACCTGACAGCATGCCTGATTGCAGAGTGCGGGCAGCTTTAGAGGCGGTAGGGTCAACGATGCGGGTATTACGCTTGCTGCCGTTGTTTCTCTCCGTCGTAAGAAAGCGCGTGCTGCGCGGATCGATAAATTCCGCCAGTTCGCGCCAGTGCTCCTCAAAGCTGGTGCGCTCATTTTTGAGCTGCCCCAGGTGTTTGAGGTAATGCTGTTTCGGAGAGAGTTCGGCCATGGATTACGCCCCGAGCAGGGTCTTACCCTGAGTGCCGCCAGAAGGCTGCGTTACACCCTGGCTCGACGTCAGGATTGTTGATTTCTGCCCGCCCGCTGCGGCACGGCGACGACGATCGCTATCAGCGGCGTTCTGTACAGCAGAATCGGAAACCTGCGGCGCCGCCTGAACCTGCGGAGAACTCACTTTCGGCTTGCTGATGCACATTTTGCTGCGCTCCATACGCGTTTAAATTATTACCAATTTAACCACATATGATTTATTTGTCGTAGTGTATTGACCTTTTGACGATAAATTATTACCTTTTTGGTAAACACAACATGAAAGCGCACCCCATTCCCTTCCATTGGTGGCTTTGTCGTTACTCAGATGGCGGAGTGCGCTTCCAGGTGTGAAAGCATCCGGCGTATGGCACATGCGTCGATAGCGGTCCGGGGGCTCCTTGGTACATGGCCCAGCGGGTAGCCGGAATGTGCAAGCCATGCCCTGCATGCACGACAGCGACTCACCATCGTGGCGGTACGGTGTGACACCTCGGAAGAGACGAGGATGCAACGATGAGAGCATTGGCGTGACGGGCTCATAACCCAACCCGCGCAGAAATGTGGAGCGGCAACGAAGCATCAGTGCTCTTTTTGTTGTGGCATTAGCTCAGTCGGATAGAGCAACCGCCTTCTAAGCGGTTGGTCGCAGGTTCGAATCCTGCATGCTGCACCAGAATCACGCCTCAGGACCGTGATACCCGTAGTTCCAGTGCAAGTTTGGCGGTGGCAGTTATTCCCTTTCTGACCACCGCCCTTTTTACAGCAGGACGCCATTGCGATGACTTCATGCTGTAAACCCTGTGACACCCAGCCAAGGACGGCACTTTCCATCATCCCTGTTTCTCCCGGTTCGTCCGGGCATTTTTTTTGCCTGGTGACTGAGCGCTACCATATCGGTATACTCCCATAAAAAACATATGGGCTTATCATGTTAGAATCACTTAAAGAATTCACGACATCGACATTCAACACAGCAATGAATCGCGTTAAGAACCCTGCATTCGGTGCTTTCGCAATTTCATGGTGCGCATTTAACTGGAAGCAAATACTTTATTTGTTTTTTGCTGATAACGGAATTTATTACAAAATAGAATATATTTCTCAAAATAGCAGTTGGTGGAGCGTAATTATTTTACCCGCATTCTCGTCACTTGTTTTATGTGTTGGTTTACCATGGGTTAATAATGCTATAACGAAATGGCAAAGCAAGCCTCTTGACAATGCAGATTCGATTGAGAATTTCAAACAGGCGCGCATGATTCAACGCTCCACGCGATTGCAGCGTCTGAAGGCTAAGCATGACGTGACTTACGACAGAGTTAAAACTGGCGCTGAAAAAGATATCCAATCAATGAAAGAACAAATAACTGAATCTCAGGCAAGAATGGGCGAGCTTACCAGTGAACGAGACGAGTTACGTAAAAAAATAAATTTTTTAAATAAAGAAATTCAAAACCTTAAATCAAATATTGAGGACGCAAATTCAATTATCACTGAGAAGAATGAGCGCATTAGCCAGCTTGAAAACTCAAGAGAATCTTTATTGGCACAATTCAATCTTGATATTGCATCACAAAGCAAACTACAGCAGTCATCTCCGCTGGCATCGGCTAGCGAAGTTGAAATGTTAAAAACAAAAATTGATAATTCATTATTAAAATACAATGAAAAAAATAAAGAATATATTATTAAAGATTCAAAAAACATTAAAAATTAGGCCCACGGGTCGTACTCACTGATCACGTTTGGCTGCCTGCCACCGGCGGCAGGGAAATCTGAACGCTTCGTCACCGGGTATGCGAATGTCAGAAGCAGCGCATCACCCTTGCCCGGCGACCGACCCAAACGCTCTTTGATATCTTCCTTCGGCTCCATGACGATCTTACCGTCCACCCTCACCTTGTACTCTGCCGCGGACAGGTCGTCCGCCGTCTCCTGGTCGTCCAGAGCGCCGCCGAGCTTGAGCCACGCCTTACAGGCGTTGAACATCTCGCCGCGCTTATTCAGCATCTGCGGGTCTGCAGATGCGCCGCCGAACGGTACAAGCTGCCAGGTACGGCCCCAGCCGTCACCGATGGACTTCAGCCCGGTGCCGTAGCCGAAGTCGATAAACACCGCGTCAGCCTGGTACTGGTCCTCAAAATCAGCGATACGCTTCGCCATAATCAGATCGTCCGTGGTCTTGTTGCCGGTCCACAGCGCTTTGCTGTGCAGCCCCTGGCGGAGATAAATCACTGCATCATCCACGCCAGAATAAGCCGGGTCGACGCCGATTATCCGCGGGGCGTGTGCCACCTGCGCCGCGGTCACAACGCGCTTCATTGCCTCGTCAGTCAGCCCGGTAGGGATGAACTGCAGCTCTGAAGCATCCGGGAAGATCCCGCGCACGCGAACCTTCACGAAATCGCTGTCCTCGCCGTAGTCATCGACCCATTTCTGCAGCTGCTGCTTGTTGGTGCCTTCGACTGTGCGGCTGTCGATCTGCGCGCACTTCCAGCGGTGTTTATATTTGCGGAAGCACTCCCGGAATCGCCCGGTGTTGCGCGTCGGGTTACCGAACGCCACCCAGATAATTTCGGTGTCCTCGTCAGTCAGCGCACCCTCGGCAACCTCCCAAACCAGATCCGCGATGTTGGATGCTTCGTCGAACACCACAACGATGCGCTTACGCTCGTTGTGCAGGCCTGCAAACGCCTCGGTGTTGTGCTCAGACCAGGGGATAGCATCGGCGCGCCAGCGTTTGTCGTGGCCCGGATCGTTGCTGTACATCGCGGTGGCGGTGCAGGTGAACCACTCTTTCGTGATAGCCAGGTTCGACCATTTGATGATTTCCGGCCAGGTCTTAGTGCGCAGCTGGTTGTCGGTGTTAGCGGTCACTACCACCTTGCAATCTTCACAGGTGGACATGGCCCAGTTAATCAGCATCGAGATGAACGCAGATTTGCCGATGCCGTGGCCGGATGCGCGGGAAATCATTAGCGGCTGGTGACGTGTCGCGGGATTCTGCAGGTGCTCGCCTATCTCGCGGAATGCGTCAGCCTGCCACTGTCGCGGCCCAGTGGCGTGCGCCAGCTCTGTGCCATCCTCGCCCCACGGGAACGCATAAAGCGCATATCCCAGCGGGTCATGGGTGAAGCTGGCGATATCGTCGATCAGCTGTTCTTCCGGGGATAAAGCGGCGTCTGTCACTGGTCACCACCCTGGCGCTCTTTCAGGCGGCGCCGGGCGGCGGCCATGCGGTCGGCAATCGTGACTGTGCCGGAAACCTCCAGGCGCTCTTTGAACGCGTTAACGTCGACGTGCTTACCGATGAGCTCGAGGTTTTTCACCTTGTCGGGCCATTTGATTTTTTGCAGCGTGGACTCGATATCTTCCTCGTCATCCTTCATCGCCATCCTGATGCGGTTTATATCCACTGCGCTGATCGACGTTCGCCAGACTTTAGGCCACTGGCTAATCGGCTTCAGTCCGCCTTCATCGTCGAGGATGTCGATCACATCCATCTGGTCGATTTCCACCAGGCGCAGCAGCACGTAATCGGCACTGACGCGCAGGCGCTTGTTGCGCTCCTCCATCAGCTCAGCGATTCGTTTCTGGATACGCTCATCACGCATCATCGTGCTGGCTTTGACGTGGGCAGACTTTGGGGAGAACCCGGCATTGATGGCCGCCTGTGTCTGATTTTCAGGGCATTTCACATACTCTTGGGCGTAGGCTTCCTGCATCACCGTCAACGGTTTGTACTGAGTTGATTTGCGCTTCGGATCCTTTGGCATGGTAAACACCCCGAAAATAATTACCTTTTAGGTAATAGTAACACGCAAAACAAAGCCGCCATAGTCGGCGGCCGCGGTCATTCCAGTTTAAATTCATCCTCAAACTCATGAGCTCGGGCAGCAACATGGTCGTAGAGCACGACGTACTCAACACAGCTTGATAGTGGCATTGGCCGCTCAAACTCAAGCCAGAAGCAATCGGCATAAGCTCGACCAAACCAGTACCCGCCGCCGAACTCCTTGCCACGCTGTATCATCATCCATCGGCCATCAGGTACGGCGTCGATAAAATCCCCGCGGTAAACGACAGTATAATTACGGTCTTTGCCACCCATGATCTTCACCCCTAAAATACTGTATATTTAAACAGTATAATCATGTGAGGATTTAGTCAATCTGTCATGACATGTCACAGCGGTAGTTTGGTTTCGTGCCAACCGTACATCACCCAGCATGCGGCTTCTCCTGAGTGCGGGCATGAAGTTACCGGCAGTTGATCGCCGCACTTACCGCACTGGCGCTTGCTGATTGACCGGATGCGCCCGCTAACCCGGGCATCATCCTGGCGGATAAGCAGCGCGATGTACTCAGCCATTTCATACGGCGCACGACCCGGTCGCCGGGCGGCGCAGTTACGGGCCAGCATCTCCATTTCCTGCTCATCGAGAACCAGTTCGAGCTTGCGCTCACCGGCGGCGGACTGCCGCGCTCGCTGCGCGGCTTTGCGTTCTGCGGGGGATTTAGGCATTACCAGAACCCCATATCATACCCGGCGATGAGCTGGCATATGGCCACCATGACTACGGTGATAACCACTACTCTAACTGGAGGCATTGTTAACCTCCTGCGGGGTAGCTGGCAGCGGCATCCAGTGGGTGACGGTAGCTCTGTATTCGCGACCATACCCACCATCAACGTAATCGCCGTTGTTTGATGCCCACCACTTCCCGTGAGACGCATCGTAATACCCTTCGAACCCATCAGGCCCACCCACTTCATCATATGTTCCCCAGCACCAGACGTATTCTTTATCGGGTGGCGTTTGGTCGCTTACCGGAATCCATCTATCCGGAATTGCCGGATGGTTGCCAGCCTGGAGCATGGCGGCGCGGCAGGCAGAAATAACTTTCAGCAGGCGATCGTTGTTCGATATAGCGGCATGACGATGCGTCTCTGTAGTTGGTTCACCCTCGACTAAACCGCGAGCAACAAGCGCCGCATCCTGAATTGCTAATTTGTTCAGGTTGTCCCAGCCGCACGGGAATGGGCATTGTACTACCATCGCTGGCTGCTTATCCGTTACTGGAGGCTGCTGGTGGCAGCCAGCAAACAGGTCATGCCAGCCATTTGGCAGGCTCTGGTGCATCCATCGCTCATTAACGAGTACGCCGCTCAATACCTCAATTTGCGCCACAGGTTCGCTTGCTGGTGCTGGCTGCGGGTGGCGGTAGAGCAGGTAATCACCCTCGGCAATTGTCATCGCAGCATCGCTATGGGTAAACCCAAACTGATTGCCGATTTTCTTGCCGCTGTAGCTCATTTTTCTAACGCTGAGAGTACCCACCGGATCGCTGTCCATTGCGGCCAGCGCCATGCGGGCCAACTCCTGAGACTCTTCGTGTGTGGCAGTTCGAAGATTGAACCCGCTTTGACCTTCAGCTAATTCCTGCAGGCGCTCTCTGGTTATGGTTGATTTGGTCATGGTTGACTCCCTAAATCTCAAAGGCCAATTGCGGCATAAAGCGGTCGCGTTCGGCGTTATAGTTGAGCGCACTGGCACTGTTCATTGACTCGATACGTTCAACGAGTACAGCGGCTCTGGTTTCTTTGCTGGCCGGTGCATAGGCTGATTTCTGCCAAGATTTATCGATGCCGATATTGCGGGCCACGTTTGTGCTATCAGCTGATGACAGCGGTATATGGCGGAAAATATCGGCATTAAGCATCCGCAGGCCGTGCAGTTTGCAAATCAGGTAGCCGTTCTCATCCACAACATGCCGGATTAAGTCACGCAGGCGGGCCACACAGCGGCGCGGCCGCTTTGCGTCGTATTCGCCCATGCTGCCGATTGCCACGCGGGGGAACTCATTGCAGAGCTGAATAAACCGCTCGTCTGGTTCGTTCATGTGCCACACTGGCGCCCCAATGAACTTTCCGTGCGGCCACTCTGCTATCAGCGCATCGTTTTCCTCGCTACTGCCGCCGATAACGTCAGGGATAATGGCGAATGAGAACCGCGGGTGATTAGCCCAACGCTCGACGAACCGGTAATACTCGTTCCAGTCCACAACGCGTTTTTTCGTCCAGAAACTGAATGCGCCGTTATCCAGAGCAAATGACTGAGTAACCTCGCTAGCCAGTGCTAACTGACCAGCGTTTGCAAAGCTAATGAACGCATGGCGACCTTTCCACGCCTTCAACGCACAGGTATCTGGCGTGATTGGCCCTCCGTGGAAGTGGATCATTTGTCGGCCCCCTCGCTGCGGAACATCATGATTGTCAGGTCGCCTTTAGTGGCCAGGCGAACGGTAGAGCCAGGTTCCAGGCTGTTAAGCTCAAAGGCGTCATAAAACTCATTCACAGCTTTCTGGCGGCGAGATTCCTTACGACGCTTGTCCCACTGCCTCAGAGCATTTTTGGTAATCCACTGGCCTGTTTTAACCATGATGTATGCCCATCCCAGAATGGCTAAACCGGTATTGAGATAAGTGGCGATGCTCATTTTCCGTCCCCCTCCCGCAACTGCTTGGCGATATCTGCCAAGATGTCATCAGCAAAAGAACGGTCGAAATCACCCTCTGGTGCATTTGCCATAAACTCGGTTGAGGCGAGAATCATGCGAGCGATATCTGCTGCGTTTTTGGCGGTGTCTTCGATGAAACCGGCATCCCAGGCAGCCAGCATTCGGTTAGCCACAAAGTGCGCACCTTCAACGCGGCCATCAGCCTTAATCCCGGCCAGGAAGGCGTCGGTGGCGGGAAAGTCCAGCTCATCGGCACATGGGATCACTTCGCCGTATATCCGCTCCATAGCTTCATCCCAGCCATAGCGGCAGGCATCGTACCGGTCAGTAATACCTCGGTCTTCCAGTCCGCACCCCATGCCTTCGGCGTGGTACTGAGGTTCGTTATCCAGGTTGGTTACGGAGTCAACGATCTGTTTCATCGCTACATTTTCCAGAGCTAACGCCACATTCTCCGCCGCCAGCTGCTGGTACGCTTTCGCCAGCTTCAGGAACTTCTGCTCTCTGATCGACGGCTCGCCCGCCGACTCCAGCGACTGAATGAGCTCGTTTACTGTTTCGATGTTCATGCCGCCACCCACTCGATCACCAGATAAGCCACATACAGGACGGCGACGATTGCCACCCAACCAATGATGTTTGCCACCATCACGAACAGCAGCAGTGACCTCCGACTGTAATTCACGAAATCAAAATCCATACTTACCCCCGCTTACCCGTTTAACTTATTGATTCAATTGATATCAATGAAGATCGTTGTTTTAGAACTCTTCGACCTTCCACCCGCCGCCGGCTTTTGCCGGGAGCTTCGTTACTCCGATGATCCGGAATGGGTACTGGTCGGCGGCGACTTTGGTTTTCACCCTGGCATCGTCGGTCCAGTACCCCCCCTTCACTTCGTGCATTTCCAGTTGGCCGTTTGCCAGCATCACGGCGAAGTCAGGCGTGTAGAACGTGTTGTCAGCCAGACGCAGCTTGATGCCTTCGAACCGGTACCAGGCGATTTCCCCGTAGCGCTTGCGCAGTTCAAGTTTTTGCGCATACGCCGTTTCGGTTTTGTTCATCTGGCCCGCTTTAAGCCGGCCAAGTGCCTGTAGTGTCTTTCGCATGATTTTTACCTTATTGGTAATTTATAACCATAAACGGATCAATATCAATAGTCTTGCGCATATTTTATTACCTTTTTGGTAAACATTAAGGCGTAAAAAAACGCGCTTCCGCGCTGCGCTGGCTGTCAGGGTGCCGGGCCTCCCCTGAATCCTGGCGGGATCTCGGTATCCGCACGGGATATGGTGTTCACATCTCGCTGCCCAGAGCCGCCTTTCAGCTCGAACAGCCCTTTCCAACCCTTCGCCATGCTCTGCTTCACAATCTGCATCTGCCGTGTGTGGTTGCCGCCAGACAGGTTAATCAGTTCGGTGATTGCTGCGCCCTCGCTCCGTTCAGTTGGCGCGTAGGCTTTAAACCGCATTTCTGACCTGTAGGCCTTCCACTCATCCCAGGCTTCGGCATTGAGCTGTTCAGGATACGGATAAGATTTTTTTGGCTCCCTCCCCCTTGGGGGGTTAGGGGGGATATTATCTTTTACTTCTTCCTCTTCCTCTTCCTCTTCCTCTTCCTCTGGTAACGCTTTTTGTAACGCAGCCAGCGTTACTTTCTGCGTTTCATTTTTGCGGTGTGCTGCAACCCTTCTGTTAGTAAGTGCCCGTTTTTTAGAGCTTTCCCCATTATGGCGCTCAAAGTTGGGGAGAATAAGCTTGTTGCCGTCGTAAGCGAGCCAACCAACAGCGATCAGTGCATCAGCGAATCCTGTAATAAAAGCGATACGGTCAAGCACTCCTTTTGTAACGCTGCCAGCGTTACCGTCGACAGTCTGCTGATCCGCCCATGCCCATATGCGAACGAGCTTACCGAGTACCGCGTCGGGGTCGATATTCATGATTTCTGCTATCTGGAAAATCTCCGGCTTGTCTGGTGTGATCACCTCAACTTTTATCCAGCTACTGGCCATCCTGCACCCCCATATAAGCGCGAATGAAAGCCGCAGCTGCCTGTGCGTTTATAGCGTTACCGTACCCTTTCAGGCGGCCGATGCGGTTGCTGCTTGCCACTCTTGCCACCCCGGGCTCGACTCGTCCCATGCGTGCGGCAGCCCCATCAACCAGCGGGAATGTGCCGGGTTCAACTGGACGCCATTTTCCATCTCGACAAAAGAGCCAGTCCGCATCTCTCCAAAAACCGTTAACCTCAAGGGGCCGCACAGGCTCGCCGCCCATCCGATTTTTTTCGGTGTTTCCCTGCCGTCCGCGCTCATTTGTACCGTCGTTGCATTGATGATGTAGTTGACTTGTGGTGTTGGCCAACCCGTCATGAACGCCTGGCGCGGCAGTTGGTCCAGTCGTTCCTTCCCGTCCCGCTGCGCAGTCATTCCCGCCGAGTCCTTCCAGTCGCGCGACGTTGGCGTTACCCAGCCCGCCATTCTCGCCGCCCCTCCCAATGTCGATCCCCTGTTCGGCGCATTGGCAGCGGCACCCAGCCCCCTGACCTGGTTGTTGTCGATCGTGGTTGGAGTCGGCCAGCCGGTCATCATCGCCGCCGTTTGAATATTCATCCCGCCCTGGCGCCCTGACGTCCCCGCGCCGGTCACTGATGACGCCGTGGGCGTGGGCCACCCAGTAGGCTCGCTCTCTGATGTGCGGAGCACCGATGCCCGCTGACGTAAACGGCACAAGCCCGAAGGCGTACCCCATTCCTTCCAGGTCAGCTTGTACAAGATCGAACCATACGTTTGCGTTACCGCTTGCAACTTGTTCGCCAAAGACATGCTGAGGTCCGCACTCGCTGATGAGATGGAAGAAGTGGGGCCATAGGTGCCGCTCGTCAGCAAACCCATCGCCTTTGCCTGCCGCGCTGAAAGGCTGGCACGGGCAGGAGCCAGTCCAGACCGGGCGATCATCTGGCCATCCGGCGAGGCGGAGGGAATGAGACCAGACGCCGATACCAGCGAAAAAGTGGCACTGGGTAAATCCTCTGAGGTCGTCAGGTGTGACATCTTCAATACTCCGTTCGTCAACTTCGCCCGGGGCGATATGCCCGGCGGCTATGAGGTTACGCAGCCACTGCGCCGCGAATGGGTCGATCTCGTTGTAGTAAGCTGAAGGCGTCATGCTGCCTCCCTGGCCTTTCTGGCTGCTTTCAGACGCTCCGCTCTCATCTGCGCCTGCCGGCGCGCGCGCTCGTTATTGCACGTAACGCACTCGCCGCTGATGGTGTATCGCTCGCTGTCATGGCCATGCTTACACGCCTTCCCTGTGTAGAACCGGGTGAGCCCCTGCTCAATGGCCTCTCGCTGGGTAATTCGCTTCATCGACTTGCCCTCTCTCTGCATTTGTCTTTGGTAATTTTGCAGCAAGCCAAAAAAAGATCAACCGTATTTGGATAATTATTACCAGATTGGTATTCAGGGAGAGGCAGGAGCCGCCTGGGGGTGGCGGCGCGGGTGAGTTTTGAGGATTAACGTTCGTGGAACCAGAGGACCAGGTCGGATTTTGCGGTGATCCACTTACGGGATTTGCAGGCTTTAAACAGTCTTTCTAACAGAGGTTTACGTGGAATTCTTCTACGGCCAGTCAGGTGAACCTGAATGTAGTGGCTGGTCGTGCCGGCGTCACTTGCGAACTCTTCTCGCTCTGCCGGAGAGAGGTCGAGCCAGCAGCGTTTGAAGTCAAATTTTTGCACATCGCTCATATTTTTTTAGTCCCGGACTAACTTTAGACAGCCTGATTATTACCAATCTGGTGTAAAAATCAATGACTGTTACCTTTTTGGTAAGTTTACCTTTATGGTAATATTCTATTAAATTTAATCAGTTAGGTAACAATTTCAGGCTAAAAAAATAGAAATGAAAAGCATCTACGACATAAGACGCGACAACCTCAACGAGATAATCCGGAAGGATTTCGATAACACGCAACTCCGGTTTGCCGAGAGATTCAAAAAATCAGCGAATCTCGTTAACAGGTGGAGCAAAGGGACAAAAAATATCGGCGCAAGCGTCGCACGCGAGATCGAAGCTTTCACCAGGAAAGAGCGATTCTGGCTGGATGTCGACCATCTTTCTGACAACCCGATCCTGCCGAAGATTATCGACCCGCAGGAATGGAGCGTAGAAAAGCAGGCAGCTTTTACCCTGGGTGTATGGATGGGAGAGCATCCGAATCTGAACTCTGAGAAAAAGGTTTCGGAAGCGGCCGGCATCGGTCAGGCGACCGTAAATCGCATCCTGAACGTAGAAGGTTCAACCAGCATTGGCGTACTGGCGGCTATCGCGCGGGCGTTCGGCCGCGATGCATATGAGCTGATCCTGCCGCCTGGTAATGCTGGTCTGATTGACTATGACCACCACGAATACGCCAGGCTGCCGCAGGAAGAGAAAAACAAGATCACCGCCTTCATCAAGTTCATCGTCAGCCAGAACCAGTAAACCTCTAATCTACCTGTCACTCCTGCCGGGGGGATAACTTCCCGCGCCTCATACATTTACCGTTTTGGTAAACTTTTCCTCATCACATCTATTGACTAATTCGAAAATTGATCAGATTATTACCTTAACGGTAACAGCAGGGCGTTGAATTACCAGAAACCCACCACCGGGTGGCTTTCTCATACCCCTGATATTTACCAAATGGTAATAGTGAGGTGTGTATGCAATGGCAAATCATTAACGGCTGGTACTGCGTTACGGCATGCGGGCTGATGAGCTGGAAGTTTCGCACGTTGCCGGAAGCAATCAGCTGGGCGTTCGTCAGCAAACTGGCAGCAAAAACGGAAATGGGTATGGGGGTGAGTAAGTGACTGATTTAGCAATTATCGAAATCGCGCCAGACATGGCGCCGGCAATTTACGTTGAGAACGGGCTTGATTCCTTCCTGGAAAAGATCCGCGCCGGAGTAAACGAAGTTCCTGACCTGAGTACTGCAAAGGGACGGGCTCGTATTGCATCGCTGGCCGCACAGGTATCACGCAGCAAAACTGCTGTCGAGAAACCTGGCAGGGATTACCTGAAGCGCCTCAAGGAGCAGCCGAAAGTGGTTGAAGCTGAATTGCGTCGCTTCGTCACCGAATGCGATCAGCTGCGCGATGAAGTGCGCCGCCCTCTTACCGAGTGGGAAGAGGCTGAAAAGGCGCGCACCGAAGCACTGCAGCAGCGCCTTGTGGATTTGCGTGCGCTGTCTGACGTGATCGACACCGCCGGTAACTACCTGCCTTCTGCTGATATTCAGGCGCGCATTCTGGAAGCTAAATCCGTGGTACTGGATGACAGTTGGCAGGAACGCGCAGCAGAGGCGGGAGTGGCTAAAGATTCAACTATTCAGCAACTGGAAGCGTCGCTGGTAATAGCGCAAAAGCGCGAACATGAAGCCGCTGAGCTTGATCGCCTGCGCAAAGAGGCAGAAGAAAAAGCACGCCTTGAGCGTGAAGAGAATATCCGCCGTGAAGCCGCTGAACAGGCTAAGCGTGATGCAGAGGCAAAAGCACAGGCTGAAATTGATGCTGCTGCACGCCGTGAATCTGAAGCCAGAGCTGCAACTGAACGCGCGGAGCGCGAAAAAATTGAAGCCCAGCAGAAAGCAGAGCGTGAAGCAAAAGCCGCTGCGGAAAAAGCTGAGCAGGAAAAGAACGCTGCTATCGCAGCGGAGCGCCGCCGTCAGGAGGAAGCTGAATCAGCGCGCCTGGCTGAGCAGAAGCGCATTGCGGAAGAAGAAGCGCGCCGTGCCGCTGATAAAGAGCACCGCCGCAGCATCAATCGACAGGCTATCGCAGACCTGATTGAAAGCGGACTTACGCAGGAAATGGCAGAGAAGGCACTGATCGCCATCGCCAGCGGGAAGGTATCTGCAGTCTCTATCAAGTACTGAGGTGCGTATGAACACTCAGCAGATTAACAACCTGAAAAAAATCATGACCAGCATCGACAGCAACTACCAGCTGAGCCAGATGCACTATGAGCGCCAGGTGGAGCTGATCGACGCGCTCAAATACCACCAGCTGCAGAAACCTTTCTACGAACTGGAGCGCAAAGGCGTGCGCACCGAGATTCTGGAAGAACTGATGATGAGCCCGGAATTCGAAGAAGCTCTCGCGGCGTACCAGGCCGCGCTGACTAGCATCATCGCAAAGTGGGATCTGGCTGACCAGCTGGATACGGCGAGGAACGCGGCATGACACCAGGAATTTACTTCGATATCAGCAATGAGGACTACCACGCCGGAGACGGCGTGAGTAAATCACAGCTGGATATGGTGGCGCTGAGCCCGGCCCTTCTGCAGTGGCAGAAATCAGCACCGGTCGATACCGAAAAGCTGAAAGCTCTTGATATGGGTACTGCCCTGCACTGCCTTCTTCTGGAGCCGGAAGAGTTCGATAAGCGCTTCATCGTGGCGCCGCAGTTCAACCTGAGAACCAACCAGGGGAAAGCAGATCAGGAAGCCTTCCTGAAAGACGTCGAGAACATGGGCATGACGGTAATGGACGCCGAACAGGGCCGGAAGCTGAAACTGATGCGTGATAGCGCAATGGCGCACCCGGCAGCGCGCTGGCTTCTTGAGGCAGAAGGATTCTGCGAAGCCTCCCACTACTGGACGGATCCGGAGACTGGCGAGCTGTGCCGCATACGCCCGGACAAGCGCCTGAAGAATCACCCTGTCCTGCTGGACGTGAAGAAGGTTGCCGATATGGAGCGTTTCTCGCGCCACATTGAGGAATTCCGGTACCACGTACAGGACGCGATGTACCGCGAAGGCGCGCAGCAAACCACCGGCGATCCGCATGGATTCTTCTTCCTGGCAGTGAGCGAAACCATTGACTGCGGCCGCTACCCGGTGCGGGTTTTCGAACTGGATGCGCAGGACGTGGACACAGGGCATGCGCTCTACCGCCGGGATCTGAATACCTATCACCAGTGCCGCGAAACAGGCGACTGGGGTGGATTTGAAGTTATTAAACGCCCTGAGTGGGCACGTAAACAGGATATGTACGTATGAGCAACGAAATCGCAATCACTTCTCAGCCTGGCGCTACCGTCGGCACCGCCGCGGCAATCTTCAGCCCGGAAGGGATGGATCGCCTGGTGCGATTTGCCACCCTGATGGCTGACAGCAAAGCCACCGTTCCGGCACACCTCGCTGGAAAGCCAGCTGATTGCCTGGCAGTCACTATGCAGGCGGCGCAGTGGGGAATGAACCCGTTCGCGGTGGCGCAGAAAACCCATGTGGTTAACGGCACGCTGGGCTATGAAGCGCAACTGGTTAATGCGGTTGTCTCTTCCTCAAACCTTCTGGCCACTCGCCTGAACTACAAATGGGATGGCGACTGGTCAAAAGTAAGCGGGAAAACCGACAAATCTCCGAGCCTTACAGTGACAGTGTGGGCAACCCTTAAAGGCGAATCTGAGCCTCGCACCCTGACCATCAGCATGGCGCAAGCCGGCGTGCGCAACTCCCCTCTCTGGGAGCAGGACCCGCGTCAGCAACTGGCTTACCTGTGCGTTAAGCGCTGGGCACGCCTGCACGCCCCTGATGTTCTACTTGGCGTCTACACGCCTGATGAGCTTCAGGAAACGGCGCCGCGTGTTGAGCGCGACATTACGCCACCAGCTAGCACCGCTGCGGGGATGAATCAGCTGATCAATTCGCACCCCGATCAGCACCATGAAGAGAAGGCGAAAAAGACTGATGACCGCGCACCGGAAGACATTCTCTCTGGCTTCTCTTCTGCGGCTATGGCGGCTCGTAACGTTGCTGAACTGGACAAGGCCTACAAATACGCGGCCCACCGCCTGGCTGGTAACCAGGAGTTACTGGACGCAGCTACCGATGTATACGGCATCCGCAAAGACGAACTGAACGAAGTCCCTATGTAACCACCACCGCGGCGCCGGGCGCGCCGCACTGAAAAAAGAGAGGTAACGATGAAAGGTGCATTAGGCAAAAAGGAACTGCTGGCGGTGGTGCCCGTATCGATGAGCACTATCGACCGCATGGAGAAAAACGGGGAGTTCCCTAAGCGTTTCTGGATCACAGACAAGCGCTGTGCCTGGAACAGCGAAGAGATCGAGCGCTGGCTTGATGAACGTCAGCAGAACGGCACAACGGAGTTTGCTGGAAAAAAGCCTCCGGTTGAGCAGCGAGTATTTCGCCCGGTTGGTAACGCGGCGTGACGTCGCTGGCGAGGTACTGGGGAAGGTGGTCAGGATGGTTTCTGTACCTGGCCGCCGTATCCGCCTGGCTGTTCCTGCTGGCGGTCATTTTTCGAGAGGGTTGGATACGATGAATCGGATGGAAAAATACCACGCGGATTATGTCTCGCAGCGCAAAGCGCCCCCTCTTGTCGCCGTAACGCCGGCGGCAATGGAGATCGAGCAGCGCGCTATTGCTCGCGAGAACAAAGGCCAGTACCGCCTGGCCGCTCGCCTCTGGCTTGAGTGCATGGATGCGGCCACTGGCGAGGTTGAGCGGGCCCGTATCGCTATACGCCGCGATCAGTGCATTGGCCGCGGGAATCGGCTTCGCCAGGGATGCTATGCCGGGATCTGCGCAACCGCCGGGGTGATTTATGACTAACCCACACGACAGCATTCGCGTAGGAAGTATCACGCTGGTTTATTCGTCCGTGCGCCGTGGCTGGCTGGCGCCCGGCGGCCAGGTTATCCAGAACCCGCTGAAGGCACAGCGCCTGGCGGAGCAACTGAATAGCAAGAAGGGGGCAGCATGACGGGAAAATACACTCTTATCTACGCTGACCCTCCTTGGGTTTACCGTGACAAAGCAGCAGACGGCGAGCGCGGCGCCGCGTTCAAATATCCGGTTATGAACGTTCTTGACATCTGCCGACTGCCAGTATGGGAGCTCGCCGCCGAAGATTGCCTTCTGGCTATGTGGTGGGTACCGACTCAGCCGGTAGAGGCGCTGAAAGTCATGGAGGCCTGGGGATTCCGCCTGATGACCATGAAGGGATTCACCTGGCACAAGACAAACAAGCACAAAGGCAACAGTGCGATCGGCATGGGCCATATGACCCGGGCGAACAGCGAAGACTGCCTGTTTGCCGTGCGCGGAAAACTACCTGCCCGCATGGATGCCTCAATCTGCCAGCATGTCACGGCGCCGCGCCTGGAGAACTCGCGCAAACCAGACGTTATCCGCGAGAAACTGGTGCAGCTGCTTGGCGATGTCCCGCGCATTGAGCTCTTCGCCCGCCAGTCGTCTCACGGTTTCGACGTGTGGGGTAACCAGTGCACGGCGCCGGCGGTTGAATTGCTTCCAGGCTGCGCTGTGCCGGTAGTGAAGACGGAGGCCGCATGAACATTGCCGAAGAGGCCTCGCTGATACGACAACTCGAAGAGGCGCGCGCCATTATCAACCAGAGGAATGGTGAGATCCTTCACCTGCAGCGAGAAGCGGCGCGCTACCGTGAGCAGCGGGATTCTGCAAACGCGATGGTTAAGTTCCTGCGCGGTCTCTTTGAGAATTCTTCGAAGGCGACACAATGAGCCGCCTCCTGGCGGACTATTGTTCATTCATCCACTTTTCAAATGCAGACGGGGAGAACGGCACCAGGTCGTAATGCTCCCCGTTTATCCATGCATCAACCATATTTGCCCACTGCTGCAGCATGTAGGCCCGCTGCCGGGAATACTCGGCCTTGTTGTAAACCGCCCTCACGCCCTTCTGTTCATGCGCCAGCGCCTTCTCTATCCAGTCTGACGGGAATCCCGCTTCATGCAAAAGCGTGCTCGCTGTACGCCGCAGGTCGTGCACTGTTAGAGGTTGCAGGTTCTCCCCGGCATCCGCTGCCGCAGCAACCGCGCGATCGATGACTGAGTTCAGAGCGGCATTGGATAACGGCTTACTGGTGCTGTAGCGCCCGGGCAGAAGATAGTCACTCCCGCCGGCACACATCTGCAGGCCTACCATCAGATCCTGCGCCTGAGGAGGAAGGTAGATGACGTGCGACCGGCTCCCCTTCATCCTGTCAGATGGGATCGTCCAGGTTCCTTTGCTGAAATCCACCTCTTTCCACGTCGCCATGATGAACTCGGTTTTGCGTACCATCGTGATCAGGATGAGCTTCACAGCCAGTTTTAAGGTTGGCAACGTGCTGACGGTGTCGAGCGACCTGAACAGCACGCCGATTTCTTCCGGCTGCAGGCAACGGTCACGCGGTTTAAACATGGCGATCGCCGAAGGTTTGATATCTGCGGCCGGGTTGAATAACCCGTGCCCGCGGTCATTGGCGTACCGGTAAACGCTGCTGATGATTTCACGCGCCTGCACCGCCGTCGCACGTCCGCCGCGCTCGACTATGCGATCGCAAAGATCACGCACCATAGGGGTCGTTATCTCGGACATCATTTTGTTTCCGAGAACAGGCAAAATATCCCGGTCGATTACTGATTGCTTCATAGACCGCGTGCTGTCGGCCAGGACCACATGTTTCATGTAGGCGTCGGTATGTACCGTAAATGTTTCGGCGCCGCGGATCCGTTTGATACCGTCACGCTTCGCCGCAGCCGGAGACTGGCCTGCGTTCAGCAGCTTTTTAGCCGCTATCAGTTCATCCCTGGCTTCAGCCAGCGTGATACCGTCACGACCATACTGACCGATAACCAGCGTCTCCCGGCGGCCGTTGATGCGGTAATCGTAACGAAACGAGATGGTGCCTGAGATCAGCACGGCTACGTATAGACCGTCGCGATCGGAGACCTTGTACATTTTGCTCTGCGGTTTCAGGTTTTTGAGTTTGGTATCGGTAAGCACATTTCACCCGTGATGCATCATTTTTCTGACGGTACGAGAGTATACCGTAATGGTAATACCGTCAGGTATACCGTCAAAAAATGTGAGATAGAGTGAATAGTGTTGATGTGATATAAAGAAAAACCCCCTATAAAAACAGAGGGTTGCATTTCAATTTGAGTAGATATGATTAGCTATAAGGTAGCCGTTAATCATTCCCACTCAATCGTTGCTGGCGGCTTACCGCTGATGTCATACACCACGCGGGAGATACCGTTCACTTCATTGATGATACGGTTAGAGACGCGGCCGAGGAAATCATACGGCAGGTGCGCCCAGTGCGCGGTCATAAAGTCGATAGTTTCCACTGCACGCAGGGAAACGACCCAGTCGTATTTACGGCCATCGCCCATCACGCCGACGGAACGAACCGGCAGGAACACAGTGAACGCCTGGCTGACTTTGTCGTACAGGTCCGCTTTACGCAGTTCTTCAATGAAGATGGCGTCAGCACGGCGCAGCAGGTCACAGTACTCTTTCTTCACTTCACCCAGAACACGAACGCCAAGGCCTGGTCCCGGGAACGGGTGACGGTACAACATGTCATACGGTAGGCCCAGCTCCAGACCAATCTTACGCACTTCGTCTTTGAACAGCTCACGCAGCGGCTCAACCAGCCCCATCTTCATCTCTTTCGGCAGGCCGCCCACGTTGTGGTGAGATTTAATGACGTGCGCTTTACCGGTAGCGGAAGCGGCAGATTCGATAACGTCAGGGTAGATGGTACCCTGCGCCAGCCATTTGACGTCGTCCAGCTTCAGCGCTTCTTCGTCGAACACTTCCACGAAGACGCGGCCGATGATTTTACGTTTCGCTTCCGGATCGTTCTCGCCTTTCAGCGCGTCGAGGAAGCGCTGCTCGCCTTCGACGTGAACAATGTTCAGGCCAAAGTGGTCGCCAAACATGTCCATCACCTGCTGCGCTTCATTCAGACGCAGGAGGCCGTTATCCACGAATACGCAGGTCAGGTTTTTGCCGATGGCGCGGTGCAGCAGCATCGCGGTCACGGAGGAGTCCACGCCGCCGGAGAGGCCGAGGATCACTTTGTCATCGCCAACCTGCTGGCGGATACGCTCGACGGCGTCGTCGATGATTTTCGCCGGAGTCCACAGGGCTTCGCACTGGCAGATGTCGCGCACGAAGCGCTCCAGCATACGCATCCCCTGACGGGTGTGGGTGACTTCCGGGTGGAACTGCACGCCGTAGAAGCGTTTTTCTTCGTTGGCCATAATGGCAAACGGGCAGTTGTCGGTGCTGGCGACGGTGACGAAGTCAGACGGGATGGCGGTAACTTTGTCGCCGTGGCTCATCCACACGTCCAGCAACGGTTTGCCGTCCGCGGTCAGGGAGTCTTCGATACCGCGCACCAGCGCGCTGTCGTTAACCACTTCAACCTGCGCGTAGCCAAACTCACGCTCGTTAGAACCTTCCACATGGCCGCCCAGCTGCATCGCCATGGTCTGCATGCCGTAGCAGACGCCAAATACCGGCACGCCGGCTTCAAACACATACTGCGGCGCGCGCGGGCTGTTCTCTTCGGTAGTACTTTCCGGGCCACCGGAAAGAATGATGCCGCTTGGATTGAATTCGCGGATCTGTGCTTCCGTGACATCCCACGCCCACAGCTCACAGTAGACGCCCAGCTCACGCACGCGACGCGCCACCAGCTGAGTATACTGAGAGCCGAAGTCGAGGATGAGAATGCGATGTTTATGAATGTTTTCCGTCATTGACGCTAATTCCGAGGCAAGTGAAACAGAGTAAATAAATCGCCCGACGCAAGGTCGGGCGAAGAAATCAGGAGCCCAGACGGTAGTTCGGGGACTCTTTGGTGATGGTCACGTCGTGAACGTGGCTTTCCTGAATGCCCGCACCGCTGATGCGTACGAATTCAGCTTTGGTACGCAACAGGTCAATGGTACCACAGCCGGTCAGACCCATACAGGAACGCAGACCGCCCATCTGCTGGTGAATAATCTCTTTCAGGCGACCTTTATAGGCCACGCGGCCTTCGATACCTTCCGGCACCAGTTTGTCAGCAGCGTTATCGCTCTGGAAGTAGCGGTCAGAGGAGCCTTTAGACATCGCGCCAAGAGAGCCCATGCCGCGGTAAGATTTGTAAGAACGGCCCTGGTAGAGTTCGATTTCACCCGGGGATTCTTCGGTACCCGCCAGCATAGAGCCGACCATCACCGCGGCCGCGCCGGCAGCGATGGCTTTGGCGATATCGCCGGAGAAACGGATACCGCCGTCAGCGATAACCGGAATACCGGTCCCTTCCAGTGCTTCCACCGCGTCGGAAACGGCGGTGATCTGCGGCACGCCCACACCGGTGACGATACGGGTCGTACAGATGGAGCCCGGGCCGATACCCACTTTCACCGCGCTGCAACCGGCTTCCGCCAGCGCGCGCGCGCCTGCACCGGTGGCCACGTTGCCGCCGATGATTTGCAGGTCCGGGTATTTCGCGCGGGTTTCACGAATGCGCTGCAGGACGCCTTCAGAATGACCGTGCGAGGAGTCGATCAGCAGAACGTCAACGCCCGCGGCTACCAGCGCGTCAACGCGCTCTTCGTTGCCGGCACCGGCGCCGACCGCCGCGCCTACGCGCAGACGGCCCTGCTCATCTTTACAGGCATTCGGTTTACGTTCTGCTTTCTGGAAATCTTTAACAGTGATCATGCCGCGCAGGTGGAAGCTCTCATCCACGACCAGCGCCTTCTCAACGCGTTTTTCGTGCATCTTAGCGAAGACCACCTCGCGGCTTTCGCCTTCACGTACGGTAACCAGACGCTCTTTCGGGGTCATATAGACGCTGACCGGCTGGTTCAAATCGGTGACGAAACGCACGTCGCGGCCAGTGATGATACCGACCAGCTCGTTCTCTTCGGTAACCACCGGGTAGCCGGCGAAGCCGTTACGCTCGGTCAGCTCTTTCACTTCACGCAGGGTGGTGGTTGGCAGAACGGTCTGCGGGTCGGTGACCACGCCGGACTCATGTTTCTTCACGCGACGAACTTCTTCCGCCTGGCGCTCGATGGACATGTTTTTGTGAATAAAGCCGATGCCGCCTTCCTGTGCCAGGGCAATAGCCAGACGCGCTTCCGTTACGGTATCCATGGCTGCGGAGAGCATAGGAATATTCAGACGAATGGTTTTCGTCAGCTGAGTGCTGAGATCGGCAGTATTCGGCAGAACGGTAGAATGAGCGGGAACGAGGAGGACGTCGTCAAACGTCAGGGCTTCTTTAGCGATACGTAGCATGGGCAATATCTCGACCAGGGTGGATAAATATTGCCGTGGCATTATACAGAGCGTAACCGATTGCATCTACCCTTTTTTGCAAATAATACTTGCCATCCCCTCTGAGCGCGTTACTATCGACTGAATAACCTGCTGATTTAAAGTTTGATCTTGCTCACATGTTACCCTCTCAATCCCCCGCAATTTTTACCGTAAGCCGCCTCAATCAGACGGTGCGTCTGCTGCTTGAGCGCGAAATGGGCCAGGTTTGGATCAGCGGCGAGATCTCTAACTTCAGCCAGCCTTCTTCCGGCCACTGGTACTTCACCTTAAAAGACGATAACGCCCAGGTGCGCTGCGCGATGTTCCGCAACAGCAACCGCCGGGTGACGTTTCGCCCACAGCACGGGCAGCAGGTGCTGGTTCGCGCCAACATCACCCTGTATGAGCCGCGCGGCGACTACCAGATTATCGTCGAAAGCATGCAGCCCGCCGGCGAAGGGTTATTACAGCAGAAGTATGAGCAGCTCAAAGCGCAGTTAACGGCGGAAGGACTGTTCGAGCAAAAACATAAGCAGGCGCTCCCCTCACCCGCCCACTGCGTCGGCGTCATCACCTCGAAAACCGGTGCGGCGCTGCACGATATTCTCCATGTTCTCAGGCGCCGCGATCCCGGGCTGCCGGTGATCATCTACCCAACCGCGGTCCAGGGTGACGACG